>Ga0272443_10000791_pt1 | contig 52647 bp, 46 predicted proteins | sample SSMAcet12_FD_193581 | JGI IMG/M metagenome (GOLD analysis project Ga0272443, IMG submission 193581) | Marine sediment archaeal communities from Little Sippewissett salt marsh, Falmouth, MA, United States - SSM-Acet-12 | ecosystem: Environmental > Aquatic > Marine > Wetlands > Sediment ...
GGACAGCGGCGAGACGATTGAAACATCCGGTAAACTGCTGCGAATCCTCAAACGCCAGCCGGATGGAGAGTGGAAAGTCGCCCGCTCCATCTGGAATCTCGACCCTGCAGTGAATAAAACCAACGACGTGGAACGAAGATGATCCCGCGCAAAACAGCCATTCTCCACCACCCGGATGGGCGTGAGGGCGTCAAGCAAGTCAGATCATAACCTCTCACATCTCCCCTGCAGGAAAGACCCACCCGGTTTGTACCTCGCTGCGTTCGCCTCGTCCCTGTCCACACCAGCCCTGACTCATCTCGCATAATCAAGAATATCAAGGGCGTTATCAATATTTCGTAAATATCTATAATATTCCATGAATTGTTTTGACTATGAGTTCAATTTTCTTTATAATGGCCTCATATTTTCTCGTTCATCTGACAAGCCTGCGTAACCGATGAATGATCTTGAAGCCACAAGGAGTGTGCCGTGGAAGTAAGCCGGGATTCCACATCCAACAAGGCGATACGTCGGCTACTGCCGTTCTTCACGGCTCACAGAAAGTTACTCTGGCTGATCTGGCTCGCCGCGCTGCTCGCCGCTTGCCTGGATGTCCTGTACCCCTATCTCCTGAACACGATGACCGATGCCGTTCTCGCTGAACAAAACGAGCGTTTTAAGCAGCTTATTGTGTGGGCGTCAGGAGCGATGGCCATCGACGTTGCCTTGCGCTACGTCAACCGTCTCGTCTCTATTCGCTATCAAACCTACACCATACGTGATCTCCGGAATCGCGTCACGGCTCACCTTCAGCAGCTCCCCATCTCCTACCTGGAGACGTTGCACTCCGGCGATCTGGTATCGAGACTGAACAGCGACCTGGACAAGCTTGGGGGTCTCTCCCAGCGAATCCATGATCTTGTCCAGCAGCCTGTCATCTTCCTCCTTGGTTTCACGTACCTTTACGATCTCAGTTGGAAACTGCTTCTCGCAACATGCATCCTGATTCCTGTCTCAGCCATTCTTCATGACAAGGTGGTCAGGCCGATGCAAGCCCACTCACGGAAAGAGATGGAGCACCTCGCCCGCGCCAATGCCGTGACGCAGGATGCCATTCGCGGCATCTACATCATCAAAGCCTTTAATCTGCAGAAACTCCTGACGCGGAAATACCAGCGTATTGCCGAGGATGTGCGCAAAGAGGGATTGGCCATCGACAGACGTGCCGCCATTGAAGTCGCCGTCTTTCTCATGCTGCGCTACATCCCTCAACTGGTTGCACCCCTTTATGGCGGCTATCTTGCCTTCACCGGTGAGATCACCCCAGGGGCGTTGATGGCGTGCACCTACTTGATATGGATGGTATTCCTTCCCGTCGAAACAGCTCTCGGCTGGATCCGGCAGTTGCGCGAGGTGACGCCCGCAGCAGAACGAGTGCTTGAGATTCTTGATCACCCCATGGAGGACGGGCACCATAACAACCTCAAGCCCGTTTCTGGGGCTCCGCCGATTTCATTCAACTCAGTGGGTTTTTCCTACCAAAACGATTCAACCGTCCTGCACGATTTCAATCTCGATGTGGAAGGGGGAAGTGTCGTCGCACTCGTCGGACCCAGCGGATGCGGGAAGAGTACAGTCTTGAAATTGCTTTGCGGCTTCTATCGACCTCAAAAGGGCACCATCAAACTGAACGGCAGTGACATTCTTCAAACCGATATTCGCGGCGTCCGCAGATTTGTATCACTCGTTTCGCAAGAAACCTACCTGTTCCCGACCTCCATCTCTGAAAACATCGGATACGGCCGCTTCAACGCTGGACAGGAGGACATCATCACCGCTGCGAAAGCCGCCAATGCCCATGACTTCATCGAGGCGCTACCGGAAGGGTATGAGACGCATGCCGGCGAGTGGGGGTCGAGGTTGTCGGGCGGCGAACGACAGCGGATCGCACTGGCTCGCGCCATTCTCAAAGACGCGCCCGTTCTCCTTCTTGACGAGCCTACATCGGCGCTTGACGCACATGCCGAAGAGATCGTCCAGGAAGCCCTCGATCGCTTCATGCAGGGTCGCACCGTCCTTATCGTGGCCCATCGTCTTTCCACAATACGAAATGCGGATGAAATCGTCGTCCTGCACGATGGCCATCTCCACGAACACGGCACACACGAACAGCTCATGCAGTCCGATTCGATGTACAAACGCCTGTATCTCAAACAGACAGCGCTGGAGGAAGGCGATGGCCAAGCCGTATCGCGAACGTGACATGATTCGGACACTGTCATTAATGGGATCGGGCTTCTGGGTGTATTTCACAGCGGTCCTGATCAACGCGGCTGTACTTGGGTTTTCCTTCAACCTGGTTCTGGCTTTCATTCAGAAGGATGTCCTTGACGCTGCTGTCAACGGTCAGCAGGCATTGCTCATACGCGCCCTGACGCTCGCGGCCGTGACGTTTCTGACCGGTGTTCCCATGCTCATTGGAACGCGTTATGTCATCGCCCTCTTCGAGAAAAAAGCGCTTACGGGCGCCCGTGTGCGTACGTTCCGCCAGATTGTGAACTTGCCGATCAGCCGCTTCGATCAAGCGCACAGCGCCGATCTGGTTTCTCGCTGCACAAACGACCTGGGCACCCTGGCGCAGGTTTATTCCCGTCATGTGCCCAGCCTCAGCTTCGGGCTCATGCTTGGGCTGGTCGGAATCATTTCGGTTCTCATTCTCAACTGGCAGATGGGGTTGCTCGCCCTCACCCTCGGATTCCTGACGACCTTGTTCAGTACAACAATCGCAAAACCGCTTCGAGAAAAAAGCAATGCAATCCAGAAGCATCTCTCAACCCTGACCGAAAAGCTGAGTGATCTACTGCAAAGTCTGCAGGTATCCAAGATGTTCCATCTTGAGGACATAACCCATCAACACTACGCACAGGCCAACCAGGACATGACCCTAGCGATGATCGACCACGCCAGCACACAGGCTGTCTATGATGCCATCGATGCCTGCATCCGCTGGATGCGATCCATTGGCACCCTGATTCTCGGGCTGTACCTCTTCAGTCGCGGGTCCGTTGGCCTTGGCGCCGTCGTCGCAGCGATCCATTTACAGAGCAATGCCAGCTTCATGTTTACCAACCTCGGGAGCTTCGTGACCGGCATCCAGCGCTCGCTGGCCGGGTCCGCGCGTGTCTTCGAATTGCTAACCTGGCCTGACGAGCGCACAACCTCGACGCAAGCAAGTGTCGAAAGCCTGACGGGCCCCCCTGTGGATGCCGTGATCCAGGTGCGAGATCTGAGCTTTCGATACGAATCGTCCGACCAGTCCAGGGAACTTACCCTGAAGAACATCAACCTCTCCGTCTCACAGGGCCAGTTCGTCGCCCTCGTCGGTCCGAGTGGATGCGGAAAAAGCACACTGTTTAAAATCCTGATGGGGCTCTATCCCGTCAAGGACGGTGTTGTAGCCATCCAGGGTCAATCCATCTCTGCGTATCCACTGGAAGCGTTGCGCGGTCTGATGGCCTATGTGCCGCAAGACGCCTATCTTTTCGACGGCTCGATTCAGGAGAATATTCTCTACGGCAGGCCAGAGGCGGGCGAAGAGGACGTTATCGCTTGTGCAAAATCCGCCTACGCCCATGCGTTCATCATGGAACAGCCCGAAGGGTATGCAACCCTGGTCGGCGAACGCGGCGCCCGTCTCTCCGGAGGGCAGCGCCAGCGCATCGCCATCGCTCGCGCGCTCTTGAAGGACGCCCCGATTCTACTGCTCGACGAAGCCACCTCAGCCCTGGATTCGGAATCAGAAGCACTGGTACAAAAAGCCCTTGCAACCCTTATGCGGGGTCGCACGACCGTAGCCATCGCACACCGTCTTTCCTCAATCCAGCATGCCGATACCATCGTCATGATGGAATCCGGAAGGATCCTCGATCAGGGCACGCATGCCGAACTGCTGACCCGCAGCGTCAAGTATAAGAACCTGTACACGATGCAGGCTAAAGCTGCCATCTAGCGATCCCGACAACCGCCTTTCCACACCGGCTTCGCACGGCCATTCCTATCCGACAAACCCGATTCCGGGACCCCGAATCCCGGACCGCTTGACATGCGGGTTAGTACCAGCATGCAGAAATGCCCTTGCGTGGTACACTCCACCTCTGTAGTCCACAATCTTAATGAGATTGCGAGCAGGAAGGGGTTGAAAGGCTGGTTGCATTGAAGCATCCGATGGCAGCAGAAACACAATCCACCTCCACCAAATGGCTGGTCATGGCCTCGGTGGGCATGGGCATCTTCCTGTCCACCATTGACGGCAGCATTGTCAACGTCGCGCTGCCCACCCTGGTGACGGCCCTGGACACGCAGTTCGCGACCGTCCAATGGGTGGTGCTCGCCTACCTGCTCACGCTTGCGACGATCATCCTCAGCATGGGACGCCTGGGAGACATGCTCGGGAAGAAGCCGGTCTACACCACCGGCTTCGTTATCTTTACCGTCGGCTCCGTGCTGTGCGGATTGTCGAACACCGTGTACGCACTGATCGGTTTCCGCGTGCTTCAGGCGCTTGGCGCGTCGATGCTCATGGCACTGGGAACGGCCATCATCACCGAGACGTTTCCGCCTTCCGAGCGCGGCATGGCACTGGGCGTCTCTGGCACACTCGTCTCCGTGGGCATCGTACTGGGTCCAACGCTGGGCGGACTCATCCTGGAAGCTTTTTCCTGGCATTGGATTTTCTTCGTCAACCTCCCGGTGGGGATCATTGGCACACTGATGGTGCTGCGCTACGTCCCTGCCATCGAACCCGAAGGTGGTCAACGCTTCGATGTCCCCGGTGCAGCGACGCTCTTCCTTGCCCTCATCAGCCTGCTCTTTGCTCTCACAATCGGCCAGGAAGCGGGCTTCGGGGATGTGCGCGTTCTGGGGTTATTCGCCACCGCTGCCGTCTTCCTTCCCCTCTTCATCCGGATTGAAGAGAAGGCCTCCGATCCAATGATTGACCTGCGCTTGTTCCGCGAACAGCTTTTCAGCGTGAACCTGGTCACCGCCTCACTCAGCTTCATCAGTCTGGCTGGCACAACCCTGTTGATCCCCTTCTACCTCGAAGGGGTTATGGCGTACAACCCGGCGAAGGTCGGCCTGCTCATGGCGGTTGTCCCGGTAATGATGGGTGCCCTGGCCCCGCTCGCGGGCTCCCTCTCGGACCGCGTCGGCACGCGTCCGATGACGGTCATCGGTCTGGGTTCGATGCTGGTCGGCTATATTGCCGTCGCCGGCATCCGCATCGACGATTCCATCCCCGTCTATCTGCTGCGTTTTGCCCCGATCGGTCTCGGGCTGGGCATCTTCAATGCGCCCAACAACAGCGCGATTATGGGTGCCGCCCCGCGTCAGCGTCTGGGTGTGGCATCCGGTCTGCTGGCTATCACGCGTATCCTCGGGCAGACGACCGGCATCGCTCTGCTCGGCGCACTGTGGGCAACGCGTGTGGGGGTGCACGCCGGGGGTCTTCCGGCGGCAGGTCCTTCCGCTGCCCCGCCCGCCGCGCAGGTCGCTGCGCTGCAAAACACCATGTGGGCTGCCGTCGGGTTATTGCTGGGGGCCTCTGCCCTGGCCATCTGGGCGCTGCGCGTCGAGCGCAGAAGCAATAGTTCGCCGGAATAGAACGCCGTGCGCAACGAACAGATGAAGAAGACAGGAGGCGGATCCCATCCACCATCGTGCTGGAATCCGCCGTCTACCCCCGAGCAATCCCGGCCATTGGCCGCGACCTTTCCCTGAGAAATTCTGTAGGTATTGTAGACGTCGTCGTTGCAGTAGGTGTCCATCCTGGAGGTACAAGCATGGCGAACTCGCTCCTCAAACGCCGTATTGGACGTTTCGTTCTTGGTGCGGTGATCCTGACCTGTGCAGGCTGCGCCGTCATGGAGGACGCGTCCATCACCCAGCACAGCATGCTGTATGACAATCTGGAGCGCACCTACCACCTGCTGGTTCCCGATTCGCTCAACACCGAAGAGCCCGCTCCCCTGGTCATCGCCCTGCACGGCGGAGGTGGAAAGTCTTTACACATGTGCCGCCTCGCCGGCGGCATCACGGAGCTCGCATCCGAGGAAAGCTTCCTGGTGGTCTGCCCCCAGGGGATTGAACAACATTGGAATGACTGGCGCTCGGTGGAAGAGTATCGTGCCCAACGCGATGATGTCGACGATGTTGGTTTCATCCTCGCCTTAATCGACCGCCTGAACGAAACCTACAATCTGGATCGTGACCGGGTGTACATCACCGGGAACTCAAACGGCGGCATGATGACGCTTCGCATGATGTGCGAAAGCCCCGATACCTTCGCCGCAGCGGCCGCGTTAATCGCCTCGATGCCGATCGACGGGGTCGACTGCCCCATCCCGGACCAGGTCTCCATCCTCTTCATGAACGGCACAGAGGACCCCCTCATCCAGTGGGAGGGCGGCACCGTCCGCATCTTACGTCAGGAATATGGGGAGACCATGCCCGTCCCTCACATGATCGCTCTCTGGACGGATGCCAACGGCTGCGAGCTCACACCACGGGTGACCTGGCTGCCCGATGCCGACCCCGACGATGAAACACGCATCTGGCAGGAAACCTACCAAGGATGCCATGAGGGCTCCCGTGTCGTTGTGTACGGCATCGAAGGCGGCGGCCACACCTGGCCCGGTGGAGCGCAGTACGCTCCGCGAAGCATCATCGGCCGCACAAGCACCGATGCCCACGCCGGAGAACTCATCTGGGATTTCTTTTCGTCGTCCACAACAGAATAGTGTAGAACGGGTTTCTCCCCCGCCTCGAACGCATGCTTGGGTTCAACCAGTCCCATCCCCTATACTTGCAGGTATACTGGCAAACGGGATGATTCCACATCCCATCATCCACTTCAACAAGCACCGGGGGCCAAATGAACGCACCGCATGAATCGCTGCCTCCCGATCCTCGCGGGAGACTTTCAAGCCTGGATCTCGCCATCGCCTGCGTGCCATATGTCAATCTCCTCGTGGCTGCATCCCTCCTGTCCCTGCAAGAAACCAGAAAACGGGGGGCATCCTGATGGTCCTCTCGCTGATCACAACTGGATTGGGAAACCCGATCGTATCCGGATCGGCGATCCAGGATTTGACGCTGCCTTCTCCATCACGAGCAAGCAGCCGCAGCTCGTGAAGAACCTGTTCGCATCGGCTGACCTGCGCCGTAGGTTATACCGGCTGCGGGAGTGTGCAACCATTCAAATCGAGTCGGATACGCCCACCCTGAAACAGACCGGACGCGAAGGCGACGGAGTCTACCTCCGCTACTGCCTCGAACTGCTGATAGACCTCGCAGTGTTAATCGACCAGGCAGGAAACCCGCGCACGCTTTCGGGGAAAGGAGAAGGACACGTTCATCTGACCAGGTAGTGTGAAGAAACCGGCACAAATCTACGTGTCCCAGGTTTTATCTCTTCCTTCCTTCTCTCCATACCCCGCTGACCAGCTTCCCCATCGATGCATTTTTCGTTGTATGATTTTTATGAGGGGCTCAGCCCAAAACAGGTACAACCGGACAGCGTTATCAGGCTGTGGGGCGTTGTACTCATCACTCCGTCTTCCCCTGCCCGGAAAATCGCGAAGAGGAGGAGCGAACGATGGTAATGCGGAAAACGACAGATGCCGCTCTGATTCACATTTCAAAAACCGAACAACAACCATTCCGAGATGCCCTTGCCGCAATTAAAACAACCCGCTGGTCGCACGCCTACGATGAGGCCCGCGGGGCAATGCTCCTCCATCAGCCGCCAACCGGTAAATGGAACGCGCGAAAAGCCGAAGAGCTGGAAGCGTCACTGGGAAAAGCCCTTCCCAAGAAGAAGGGGAAGGTTACCTGGGCATGGACCGCTGGCGGGGATGAGCGCGTCTTCCCGGGCAACGACATCTACGTCCTCTTCTCAAAAGGAACCTCGGAAGCAGCCCGGAAAAAGATCCTGCGTCCGATTAAGGGAATTCGAGTCCACACCTATCCGGATGTGGACGTGCAACCGCTCTCGAAACCCAAAAAGTCCCCGGCCTTGAAGGCGGAGGATCTGCCGGGCTTTTCCGGGACAAAGGCGAAACAGGCCTGGAAAATCGTGGAGGAGATGCGCCGCGAAGCCGCCCCCGAGGTACCCGCCGTTGTCAGCCTCCCCATCGCCCGGGTCACCGTGCCTGAAGACCGGCGCGAGGACATCTTCACCATCGCAGCAGAGATCAGAGATCTCCCCGGCGTGCGCCTCGCCACACCCGATGTCGCCGTGCTGGGGAGAGACCTTGCAGGTGAACCGCAGCAAGCTGATCTCCCCTCAATTACAGACACCTCCTTCGTCAAGCGCAACCGTGTGGACGATGCCTGGCGCATCCTCGAGCCGCCAGGGCTCAATCCTGCAACGGAACCTTTTGTGCTGAGCAGGGAGATGATCGCCGTCATCGACTCCAATTTCGACCCGCATCCCCTCATCGACTTCGACCTCATCGGCTATGACGCCGCCGATGGGGACCATGACCCCATGACGCCCACGCGGGAGGGCATGCGCCACGGCCTGGAGATGAGTGGCGTCATCGGGGGGCGCGATCATGGCGGAGCCAATGAGTGCGGGATCGCGCCCGGTTCAACCATCATCCCCATGCGGCCATCCTGGGTCCGGGAGGGAGACTTCGGCGAAATCAACGGCCAGGTGTACTACACCGATTTCGACGAGTATGTGGACCGCTACGCTTCCACGTGGATCGAGACCATGCTGCGGCTCTACGCCTTGTCCTTCAACGGCGTCGATCTCGCCAACATGAGTATCGCAATCAATTCCCAGATCTGGGACGAGGTCGGCCTGCAGATCGGCAATTGGATCAACTGGGCGCTGTACGAGGGCAACTTCGGCGATGGGATATTCGCAGCAGCTTCCGCGGGCAACAACCCGGCCGGGATCGTCCTTGCCCTCCCCGCAAAACTGGCCCAGACGTTTGCGGTTGGATGGGGAGTACGTGAGACGTATTCCATGCTCGGGAACCAGGGCTGGCGGCTGGAACTCGTCGTCGACGACGGGCGCTGGCCGCTCTACTACAACGACGGCACCGTCGCCAACGCCGTGTCAGGGAGCGGCGGATCGTCGGTAAGCTCGGCGCTCGTCGCCGGCGTCGCCGCGCTGATGAAAAGCGTCGACCCAACACTCACCGCGGAGGAAGTTAAAGGCATCCTCCGCCTGACGACACGCAAGATCCCCCCTTACCTCGCCGCGCAAACCGGTCCTCCCATCGGTGCGACCGTCGTAACGGGATATGAAGGTCCAAACGCCTGGACGGGTTATGGCCCGAACTACTGCTCCGAATTCGGACACGGCTTCCTGGACGCGCACTACGCCCTGCTGACGGCGTGGAAGCGCCGCCGCCCGGCTGCGGAGCTCTCCCGCGTGCATTACCGTCAGACCGGCACCTGCGCCATGATCCAGCTCCGGCACCCTCCCTCCACGACGTACGCCGGTAAGCGCATGGGCCAATTCTGGGCGCTTAACAGTTCCAGCAACATTTCCTCACAGCGCTGGCAACATGAGCGGGCGCCCGGTCTCGAGGGCATCGACCAGGTGATCGATCCTGCCGACCTCCCCTTCGGCGAACACACGATCGTAGGCGATTTTGACGGCGACTACATCGACGAGATCGCCCTGCAGCTCGATCCAGAAGAGTTCTGGCCGCAGTTCACAGACCATCCCGAGCACAGCATGCTGGTGCATAAGTACAGCGAGCCGGACGGACGCTGGAACAGCATGGGCAAACGCTCGCCCTACGCAAGCGGTCTGGCTTCCCCGCAGGTTGTGTTTCCTGCCGAGCAACCCATCCAGGGCGCATTCACAGCCAAGCTGCTGAATGACAACCGGGATTGCATCATCGCCTACGGAGACAGCGTCCTCAACGCGCTGGTCTACAATGAAACGTCCGATACCTTCCAGCGCCTCGGACCCGAAAATTACACACCGCCCCTGTACTCCGACGCCATCGAGAACGCTGTTGGAGGCGGACGCATCGTCAACGAACGCATTCTCAAAGCCGCTCCGCTGAAACTTGGAACGTACAATCATGCCGTTCTCATTGTCAGCGCCATCACCCGCTGGGGGCGCGGCGGTTTCCTTAACCTGCACTCGGAAGCGATCGTCCAACAACGCCTCCCTGAATACCCGGACCCGCCCCACCTCCCCAGCCTCCCCGATCTTTCGGATTGGATTCCCGCAAGCGGAGGAGGAGGATCCACCGCCCGAATCGGATTTACCTACCGTCTGGTCGTTTCCGTGGTGGGCTACGATGAAACCTCAGGGGAATGGGTCAACTACACATTCTCTTCCAATCCCGGTGACACCCACATCCTGCTGGATGAAACCACCATCCCGTATGTGGAATCCATCCACCAGGGCGAGTTCGCCATCACGAATAATGCCGCCTACCATGAAATCGCCATTCACCTCGCCAACGATCACCTCTACTACCTTCTGCTCTCGAATGGGCCAGGGCGTTCGTTTGGCCAGACGTCCATCTATCTCAACGAATTGTCGCTTCCAGGACGGATCTCGCGCACGAAAGCCGGCGTGTTCGGCCTCGACGGCGAGAAGACCCAGCTCGCCTGGCTGAGCGACGTGGACCACAACAACCGGGTCCGCTTCCTGAGCTGGGACCATGTTCAGCGCCTGTGGGTCGACCCGGGGATTAACATCGCCCACGGGCGCCCGGATAACCGCGCCGTCGATCTCGCTGTGGCAAAAGGATTCAGTTTTCCTGATCTCATCGACGACAGGGATATCGTCGCAATTCTGATGGAAAAGCCGGTGGCAAACACCTATTTCACCTACCGCTATTCTGACACCGGCGAGTTCACGTACATGGGTCTTCTGTGAAGGAGCGCTGCTCAAGAGAGTAAAAAGCAGTCAGTTGATCGCACAACCACGGCGGCTCGCTGTGGAGCACCTCCGGACGAGCCCTCACACTTTCCCGGATGCCGGTTGAGGTTCCATCCATTCCATCTGGATGCAGGAACCACTCTTTGCTATGCTTGAAGCACACGATTTTGAGTCTCGGGGATCCCATGACCATGATAAAACGAGCCTACCAGCCCGCTGATTTGCTGCGTGTGGGCAATTTCCTGATGCAGCACTATCTCCCTCACAGCCGTGACGGCAACTGGCTGCAGCCCGCATGGGATTACATGCACAGCCACCCCTGGCTGGACGAAGACTCACTCGACCGCATCGCCGTCTGGGAGGAGGATGGTGAGATGGTCGGCGTCGCACACTATGAGAGCCGGCTGGGTGAAGCGTTCTTCGAGGTCCATCCCCGCCACACCCACCTGAAGGCGGAGATGCTCTGTCACGCCGAGGAGCACTTCGTGGGGACATCTGAAGACGGCCTGCCCTATCTCAACGTCTACATCAACGATTTTGACGCCGATTTCGAAGCGATGGCGCAGGAGCGCGGCTACCGGCTGTCCGAGTCCTATCACCGCCCGCTGGCAGAAATGCGCATCCCGGAGCCCTTCCCGGCGATCGATCTTCCGGAGGGTTTCCTACTCCAGAGCCTGGCGGACGAGAACGACCTGCAGAAAATCAACCGGGTCCTTCATCGGGGCTTCAACCATCCGGGGGAGGCGCCGGATGAGGACCTTCCCGGCCGGGTGAAGATGCAGTCCAACCCCCATTTCAGGAAGGATCTGACGATCGTGGTAAAAGCCCCGAACGGGGAGTTCGCCACGTTCTGCGGTCTGTGGTACGTGCCGCAGAACCGCTACGGATACGTGGAACCCATGGCGACCGACCCGGACTATCGCCGCATGGGCCTTGGTAAAGCCGCCCTGCTGGAAGGCGTCCGACGCTGCCGGGACCTGGGCGCCGAGGCCGTCTATGTCGGTTCCCTTCAGCCCTTCTACCAGGCACTCGGTTTCGAGCATGTTTACACATCCCGTCCGTGGGCGAAGCCAGCTCCCGAACCACATTCACAGGAGAAAAGCGATGCGTGAGCTTCTGGAGAGCACACTGGCAAGCATGAACGCGGCAGCGCAGAACGATGGGGATGTGAAGGAAGCCGATCTTGCATCCTGGCAGGAAGCCCTTGCCACCTTGCTGATACGATACGACGAAGTGGAACAAGCCGCGCGCGAAGTAATCGACTCATATTTAATGCGGCCTGCGCCATCCGCCTCCCGCGGGAAGAAACCTTCCAGCAGCCGCTCACAGCATCTCAAGCGGCTGGCGGCGGCGATGGCTGCACTCGAAGCCACTATTGCAGGTGGTTCTTGAGCAACCAACCTTTGCACAAACTGATGCATTCAACCCCCTCAACCTACGGTTTGTTCTCCAGCACGACATCAGGAGGACCACCATGGCATCCACGCTTGAAACACACTATCTGGACCTGAACGACGTTCGCCTCGCGTACTGTGAGCACGGTAAGGGACCGGACCTGCTGTTGCTGCATGGGAATTCCCAGAGCAAACGCATCTTCCTGCGCTACCAACTGGATCACTTTGCCGATTTTCACACCATCGCCGTCGATAGTCCCGGCCATGGACAGAGCACCTGTGGCCATGAGGGTCCGTGTTACTCGGGGTGTTGTGATGCAACCTGCCGTTTATGCGCCCAGCTAGGTATTCATCACGCAAACATCCTCGGCTACAGTGATGGCGCCAACATCGCCTTGCTGATGGCAAAGCATGCGCCGCATGTTATCGAGAAAGCCGTGCTCATATCGCCAAACTACCGCGTTGAAGGGATGAAACCCCTCACGATCTGGAGCATCAGGGTGTGCGTCCGGGCGCTGGACACACTCGCTCGACTCGGTCTGGGCACCCGCAAAGCTTCCCTCAGGATGGCGATGATGCTGGAAGATCTCCCCATCACCGAGGAAGAACTCCAATCACTGGAAGTGGATATCAGCATCCTCTATGCAGAAAAGGAAGTCATCCGGGAAGGGCATCTGCACCAGCTGGCGAACGTGATCCCCTCCGCCTCGCTGGTGCGCGTTAATAGCTGCCGACACCTGACCATCCTCGACCATCGGCAAACCATCCGGCTTGCCAGAAGAGCGTTCCTCTCCTGAGCAAGTGCGCTTTTCAGGATTTCACGCTATATATGACTTTGAAGCCTGTAATCTGCTGGTATGGGCAAGACATGGCAGCGTATGAAAACACGAGCCTCAGGAAGGAAGCAACATGCTGATTGACTCAATTGACATCTACCACGTCGCCATGCCGCTCGTCTATCCTTTCCGCACGGCCTTCGGGGACAATGATGTCATCGAGTCCTTGCTGGTGCGTATGGGCTCAGGCGAGACATACGGGTGGGGCGAATCCGCCCCGTGGGGCGCTCCCGGGTACAGCCCCGAATTCGCCGCCGGAGCATTTCTCGTGCTGCGCAACTTCCTCGCACCGAACCTGATCGGCAAAGACCTCCTCACTGGCGTTGACCTGCAGAAAGCCATGGCGCACGTGAAGGGCAACCCGTTTGCCAAAGCCGCCCTCGACCTGGCATGGTGGGACCTTCATGCCCGCATCCAGGGCGAACCACTCTGGCGCATCATGGGTGGCGCACGCCCGGATGTCGATGTGGGTGCGGACTTCGGCGTGATGGAGAGCGTGGACGCCCTGCTGGAGACCATGCAGGCTGCGCTGGCCGCCGGATTCAAGCGCGTCAAGCTCAAATTCCGCCCCGGCTGGGACATGGACATGCTCACTGCCGTACGCCAGCGCTTCCCCGATGCGGTGATCCACATCGACTGCAACAGCGCCTACACACTTGCCGACCTGCCCATGTTCAAGCAGGTGGATACCTTCGGCCTCGCCATGATCGAGCAGCCGCTGATGCATGACGACATCCTGGACCACGCCGCGCTGCAGGCGGAGTTGACCACCCCCATCTGCCTGGATGAAAGTATCACCTCATTGGATAAGACCCGCCAGGCGATACAGGTCAATGCCTGCGGTTGGATCAACATCAAACCCGGCCGCGTCGGTGGACTGACCAACGCCATCGCCATCCACGACCTGAGCGAGCAAGCCGGCATACCCTGCTGGGTGGGCGGAATGCTCGAATCCGCCGTGGGCGCGTCACACTGTCTCGCGCTGGCGACGCTGCCCAACTTCATCTACCCTGCCGACGTCTTCCCCAGCGAGCGCTTCTACAATCCCGACCTCGCCGAACCGCCCATGGCGCTGAGCGCGCCGTCCCGTATGACCGCTTCCGACTCGCCGGGATGCGGAGCCGAGCCCGACCCTGCGCGTCTGGAGTTGCAGACGCTGGAACATGCTGTACTCCCGGCTCCATGATCCTCGCCGCGACGCACCAACCCTTTGTCCGGCAACACAGACAGAAATACTTGGGCAGGTTGACAGATAATATCCAGGAAGCGTGCGGATTGATGCATACCGATGACGAACGCGATCCGATTGAGAGGATATGCCTATGACTCACCTCAAGCAATGGAGCCGCGGGGTTGGCATCGGGATCGTCGCCATCCTGCTTCTTTTCACGGGGTTGATCATTCACGAAGTCGGCCACGGCGTTACTGCCCAGTGGCTTGGCGGGGAATTCCGCCGCCTCTATGTTTTTCCCGGCGTCGAGGTATGGCCAGACCCCGGTCAGCCGTTCGAGGGTGACTGGGGAATGCGTGTAGGAGTCGCCGAGATCCAATGGGGTGAAGAGTGGGAAAGCTGGCAGGAAGGACTCGTCCTCTTGATGGGAAGTGGGTCGACGTTACTCGTGTCATGCGCCGCGCTTGCAGGTCTGTGGATCTTCAGGCCGAAGCATGGTCTGGCTTATGGTTTCTCGGTCATTGCATTGTTCTACCTTGATATCCTCTTCTACACCCTCATGCCCACCTGGTTTGATCTCCCGCATTGGATCGTCTTCGGCGGGCGCGAACCCGAGCCGTTGATCGGTGCGGAGATGCTTGGCTGTCCACGGAAGGTGTTCATCACTCTCGTCCTGATTGTATCCATCCTGATGACCATCAGCCTCGCAGGATACTGGATCACCCAGAGGAGACGAGTCGCAGAGAGCACGGGATGAGGGTCTACGCCACTCTGGCGCTGAAAAATCGCTATACAATGGAGACATCATGATCCCGGAACTGGTCTACCGCCTTCTGTTTATCGTCACCGGCATCGCCATGATGGCGATCCGGCTGCATTACCAAAAGAAGGTCCTTCCCCAGCGCGAAGAAACCTCCATCGAGGGCAAACCCGCTCATCTCATTCCGGGCGTCATCGCCGCGCTGACCACCATCATCTTCAGTCTGGAATACATCATCGCACCGAGAACCTTCAGCTTCGCATATCCGTTTAACTTCCCGGACTGGCTCCGTATCGCCGGCACCATCATGCTCGCATGCGGCCTCCTCCTGCTCTGGTCCGCCCATCATCACCTCGACCGCAGCTTCTCCTCCTTCGTCGCCAGCAGCGAGGGGCAGCCTATGGTCACAAGCGGCCCCTACCAGTATGTCCGCCACCCCATCTACACAGCCTACTTCCTGAACTATCTCGGGGGTGGTTTGCTGGCATCCAACACCGTCCTTGCCATCATTCCCACACTCTGTTTCCTGTGGATGGTTGCCCTCCGCATCGGCGAAGAGGAACAGTTGCTGGTGAACCTTTTTGGTGATGACTACGTCGACTATATGGAAAGGACCCCTCGTTTTCTTCCCTTCGTGAACAAAGCCAAACGCCGATGAAACACGACGGGATCAGGAACGGCTCCTGGCCGGTTACACACTCCCCTGATGTCCATGCCTTCCTGCAGCGTTTCAAAGCCTGGGCGGATACTCAGCCGGCGCTGCTTGCAGCCGCGCTGGTGGGCTCACACGCACGCGGCCAGGCGAAACCGGATTCCGACATTGATCTGGTTCTCCTTTTCCAGGATCCTCAACCCTATCTCACCGATCCGTCCTGGCTTTCTTCGCTCGGGAACCTCCTGCAATATCAGCAGGAAGCGTACGGCAAGGTCACTTCACTGAGGGTATGGTATGCCGACGGGCTGGAAGTGGAGTTCGGCCTGGCTGACTCTTCCTGGGGAAGCGACCCCGGAGACAAAGGCGACGCACGCGTCATCCGGGATGGAATCATCGTATTGTTTGAGAAGAATTGCTTCCTCAGTGACCGGTTGGCGCAGGTTGCCAGTTTTTCCCGGGAAGAACAATAGCAGGGAAACAAAACAATCTCAGACGCACTTGTCATGTGATTTGTTTGCCACAGGTCGATGGAACAATGTAAGCTACAACCAGTTTGTTATGGTCAGTGTGTCGCTATCCAATTACAGATTAACCACCATCACCAACCCAGAAAGGAGTCTGGCATCTCATGAGCGACTACAGCATACGAAAGGACGATCAGCTCCGTCTCGTCCGTGTAAATGTACAGGGCAAGCTGGACAAGAATCTGGGGTATGAAATCATCACCAAAGCCCGCAAGAAGGCTGCCGAATCGGGGTTCAGCATCCTGTGTGACGTCCGGGGTGTCGATCATCACGTTGCTCTCGCTGATTGGTTCTACCTCCCACGAAAACTGGAGGTCCTGCAGAAGAACCCGACCCGCAACGTGAACGTCGCCGTCGTCATCACGCAGGAATCCAGTCAGGAATACGACTTTTATCAGAACGTGGCAGAGAATGTGGGGTTGACGTTCCGGGTTTTCATGGATGAAGAAGAAGCCATTCGATGGCTGACAGCGGGTGCTTCTTCCTGATCTTTCACGAACGCCATCAGCGTTCCGGGGCTTGCTCCTGATCATCTGGGGGCAAACAGCCTGAACTGCTGGAACATCTTACCGCCAGAATAGCCCTTCGACCCCCGCTTCCGGAAGCCTATCCACAGCCCTGGTCGCACAAGGACCGTCGGGAAACCAGCATGATGGAGGCAGCCAGGATGCCGTCAGTGGAACAACCGCATTCTCACCTCATCCGCCTTCACGGGGTGCTCATCGCACTGGCCTTGCTCTTGACGCTGGCTGGTTGTACCACCGTCCAGACATCCTGCCAGGGGAGCTTGCCCTATGGGTTGATGGATGCCGACGCCGTTAATCAAGACACCCGTCTTCCATTCCGTTTCCCGCTCGATGCCTCGATGGAGGACGAGGACTTCCAATCAGGCTGGTTCGCGATAAGCAATGCGGACGTCCGCAACACCTCGGAAACCGGTATCCGATACCACGCCGGCGAGGACTATCGCCGATCTCCCGGAACACCTGTTTATGCTACCGCAGACGGGATCATCCGCTATTCCGGCCCGACGTTTCAGCATGGCTGGCTGATCGCCATTGACCACCCTGATGCCAACCTGTACTCCCTCTATGCTCATCTCGCCATCAGCGGATGGCACACCGAACCTGGAGAAGTGATGCGCGGCGACCTGATTGGTTATGTTGGCGATCCCGCCGAGTTCACTGATCGCAGCATCGGATCCTCTGATTCGTATCTTCACTTTGCCATCCGCACAGGGCAATGGGGCAACTATCCCGGACTGGGCCCATGGCGTACAGAGGGATTCTGGGTCAAACGCTGCCCACAGGATCTGGGCTGGCTGCATCCCTCCATCACCATCACCCTTCAAACGATCCCCTCTGGCGGCTTCCCGGATCCCGAGGCTGGTTTTTTCACCCGCTGGTGGCCGGACATCCTGCTGACAGGCTTGATCCTGCTTGCAGCGCTAGGGATGATCCTCCTTTTCAGAAAGTGGAAACGTCCGCTGCTGATGCTTCTCCCGGCCATTCTGCTCTTTCTCAGCGGTTCGCTTCTCTACGCCACAGGAAGCGCCCTGAGTCATGTTCTCATCATGGCAACCGTCATCGTGATCACAATCGGGGTCCAGATGTTCATCAACCGGCATCGGGAAAGAAAAGGCAGATCGGGCGGGGGCGCGGCCGCGTGACCGTGTGCGATTCGCCCTCACCCAGAGAGACAAGTGTGTGATGGAGCGTTCAAACAGCAGGCGGGCGGTTCGTTCAGGCGCTGCGATTGCGGTCATCCTCACCGTTGCACTGATGCACGCCTTTCGCGTGGGAAGCTATCTCGAGGGAGACCTTTTCAACCTGTATTACAGCTTTGCCTCCGACATCCTCATACCCATCGCAGCCTATTTCCTGCTCGTTCTGAATGAGATCAACTGGGCCAACTTCCTGCGCAAGGGATGGGTGAAGGCAGGGCTCGTGGTCGGCGCGGCCGTCTTCGCCGAGATCCTTCAGGGTTTTGGCATACCTCTCCTGGGCAGCACCTTCGATCCACTTGACCTCCTGATGTACCCTCTCGGCGCTGCCGCAGCGCTCCTGCTCGACCGATTTCTCATCGCACTGCTCTCGCGAGGACGCGAATCCCGATGAGAAGAACCATCTCTTGACCTCCACTTGCCTCGCGAAGACCGTGTCTGGACTCGCCTTGCCAGGTTAAACACCATTTGCGCAAGCCAGACCCTCCTGAAACACCGGGCACGCGAACCCCAGGACAGGTACCTTTCTCCTACCTTACAATCGCCTCGATCCGTTCGCACGTATTGCCCTAAACGTACCGCTGTGCTAGATTCGATATACCTGTGTCTGAGGTGAAGAAACTTATGCCTTCCAAGCCGAGAACATCGCTGCTTGACAGCTATATCGAGGGGAAACGCTGCGCTATCTGCGGACGGCCCGCGCTCAAGGTCATGCACAATGCCAACCTCCCGGACTTTGTGGTCTGCAGCGGTTGTGAATCGGCCTTCGTCGTCGAGGATGACGGCGAGCGCGTGATGTACGGAAAAATCAGTGAGGAGTATCCCCAGACAGCGCAGTTCGCTCTGCGTCAGTGGGCGTGGCTCGAGGCGGTCGACCGGAAAGCGACGACCGAACGGTCACCTGCCGACACCCGCGCCGGACAGGCGGTGCCCCTGGATACGCGGCCTGACCCGCCGACGCCTCCTGCCCAGGCTCCTCTCGACACAGGACCGGATCCCATCGCCATCCCCACACCGCTCGACACCGGTCCGGAAAAACTGCCGCCCATGCCCGAGCCTGCGGAAACCCCGGAAGCAGATCAGCCGGCTCCAGCTCATTTCCCGTTTGATGAAGCTGTCACGGCTCCGCCCGATGACCTGGACGTTCCCTCCTTCGAATCCTCCCCATCCAGACCTTTCGGGGATGAGATTCTCGGACCTGAAGCCATTCAACGCCCGCCCAAGAAACCCGCACCCGGCCTAATCGATGCAGAACACGGGATGGATCAAACCGGTGTCGAAGAAGTAAGCGGCTATAAGCCCCCGGCAGGCGATCCACCAGCAGGAACCCGCTACCGTCTCGCCCTAAAAGGTGCGCACGTCCGCATTCCAACCAATTTCTGCGCACATTGTGGTGCAACACCCGTCCGCTCGAAACTTGCGGTCAGCGGCACGCTGCCTAAGGGTCAATCCCTCGGTCAGCGCGTGCCGACCGTCTTCCACATTCCGCTGTGCGCTAGCTGCACCAAGCGCGCCTCCAGAAAGGGGCCGGAAGAGAAAGGTGCCCGCCTGCAGGCGTTTCTTGTATCCACACTGATCGCCCTGGTGCTGCTGGTGGCATCACTGGCATGGGGCATCATTGATTTCCAGACGCGGCCCTTGCCCAGCGCCATCATCACCATCATCTTCGCGGCACTCGGCTTTACCATTCCAACCTACCTCCAGCTTTCCCGCATCAAAGGCTATCCTCTCCCTCCAGATGCGGCGTATGTCCAGAGCACGCTGCTTGTGCCGCGCGAAACCCAGGGGCTGGAAACCGCTTTCGAGTGGCGAAACGAGCGCTATGCTGAAATCTTTGCCAAAGCCAATGAAAGCGCAGCACTCGGAAACATGATTAAGGTCAAGGACCGCACCTCACAGCGCTGAACGGGGAGCGAAGACCGTGAACGATCCCCACGAGGATGAACAGCATTCCACCTGTCCTATCTGCGGCTCGCCACTCGAAATCTGGCCTCGAAGAGGCGGCTCAGGCACTGTCGCTGTTTGCCCGCGCTGCAGCGCCGGACCAACACCGCTGGACTTCCACAACGAAGAATCCCCTGCCGATCCTGCATCACCCTCCCCTCCGCGTGACACGCGCCTGAAGGATATTCTCGGGAAGAGCACAGAGACCGTCCCGCAGGATCAATTGAACGACATGCTGGACGACCTTGACCCCGAAGCCCGCCGCCTTCTGAAGGACGCAGCAGCCCGTGAATCCGAACCGGAAACGCAGGGCTCTCTACGCGAAGACCTGGCTCAGTCGCTTCGCTACCAGGGCTATACCGTTGAGGATGACGCGAGAGGTGTTCGTATCGGAGGCCGGCCGCGCACGGGTAAGCTTTCCAGCCCCTATGAGATTGTTCGCATGGCAGCCGAACTCGACGGCGGCCTTAAACCTGACGCTGAGCGAATGACCTGCCCGGAATGCAACGCCGTCCTTCCAGGCGGATCGACCAAATGTCAGTGGTGCGGTGCTGCCATTCCCTCAGAAGATGATCCACCCCCGGGTGACATTGTCGCCTGACCCCTTCCCGATTTCCAGCTTTCCACCCCCCTCTGTTATAATACTCGTTCGGAAACCGTAATAGAACATGTGGTCGAATAGGGTTGTCTATGAACCATGAACAGATTGTCGTCACGGGTGCGCGGGAGCACAATCTCAAGAATATCAACGTCACCATCCCGCGTGACAAATTGGTCGTCATATCGGGCGTTTCCGGCTCCGGGAAATCGTCGCTTGCGTTCGACACCATCTTCGCCGAGGGTCAGCGCCGCTATGTCGAATCGCTCTCTGCCTATGCGCGTCAATTTCTCGGACAGGTCGACAAGCCCGATGTCGATTCCATCGAAGGGCTTTCTCCTGCCATCTCCATCGACCAGAAGGGCGTTTCGCGCAATCCCCGCTCCACCGTCGGTACGGTGACCGAAATCTACGACTATCTGCGCCTGCTCTACGCTCGCGTCGGCACACCCCACTGCCCCATCTGCGGGCGTGAGGTCATGAGTCAGTCCGCACAGGAAATTGTGGATGCCGTGAGCGCCATGCCTGAGGGAGCGCGCATCCTGATTCTCGCCCCACTCATCCGCGGGCGGAAGGGCACCCACACGTCTGTGATCGAAGAAGTCCAGCGCTCGGGTTTCGTCCGTGTGCGCGTGGACGGGGAAGTCCAGTCCGTCGATGAGGAGATTGAGTTGGATCGATACAGACAGCACGACATTGAAGTTGTCGTTGACCGTCTGATTGTGAAACATGAACAGGGCGAAGAGAAGGAAGCTTTCCTGTCAAGGCTGACCGACTCGGTTGAAACAGCGCTCCGCTGGGGCGAAGGGATGCTCTACATCGCACACCTCAATGCCGATCCCCCCAGCGACATCCCTTTCTCGGAAAGTCTTGCCTGCCCTGAACATGGAACCACCATCTCTGAGATCGAGCCGCGAACCTTTTCCTTCAACACGCCGCACGGCGCCTGCCCCGCCTGCCAGGGTCTCGGTATCAAGCTGGAAATCGATCCCGACCGTGTAATACCCGACCGTTCACTCGCCTTCACCAGTGGTGCGGTCGCCGCCATGGAATGGTCCCGCCAGAACCGTGAGCGGGGAGGCTACTACTGGCAGACACTGGAGGCTGCCGCAGCCCATTACGACATCGATCTCGATCAACCGGTGGAAGACATGCCGGAGGAGCAACTCGACATCCTCTTGTACGGAACCCGGGGCGAGAAAATTACCGTTCTTTATCAGAACCGTGACGGCCGCGAAACCCGTTTCGAGACCGATTTTGAGGGCATCATCGGCAACCTGGAGCGACGTTACCAGGAAACCAGTTCGGAATACATGCGCAGTCGTATCCAGGAGTACATGTCCGAGCAACCCTGCCCGACATGCGGAGGTCAGCGGCTCCGCCCGGAAGCCCTTGCGGTCACCATCAACGAGGTCAACATCGTCGATGTCACCACCTGGCCTGTACGCAAGCTCTATAACTGGATTCAGGATCTGATGGCGGAAGACGGCCCCCTGACCGCTCGTGAAAAGTTAATTGCCGATCGGATTCTCAAGGAAATCTGCAACAGGCTGATGTTTCTCGTGGATGTTGGGCTGGATTACCTCACCCTCGATCGCAGCGCCGGCTCACTTTCGGGAGGTGAAGCCCAGCGTATCCGGCTGGCCACCCAGATTGGCTCGCGCTTGATGGGGGTTCTCTACGTTCTGGATGAACCCTCGATCGGCTTGCACCCGCGCGATAACGCCCGACTCATTCACACGCTGGAAGGCATGCGCGATCTCGGCAACACGGTGCTGGTGGTCGAACACGATGAAGCGACCATCCGCGCGGCAGACTGGGTCATCGATCTCGGGCCGGGCGCCGGCGAGACCGGGGGGGAAGTTGTCGCAGCAGGAACGGTCAAGCAGGTATCGAAGAATACGAAGTCCGTGACCGGCCGCTTTCTGGCGGGCCAATTGACCATCCCTCTTCCCGAAGCGCGCAGGGAAGGCAATGGAAAGACCCTCTCCATCATCGGGGCACGCGAACATAATCTCAAGAATATCGACGTGCATCTCCCTCTCGGGAAGCTCATCTGCATTACCGGTGTTTCTGGATCCGGGAAATCCACCCTGATGAACGACATTCTCTACCAGCAGCTCGCACGGGAGATCAACCACAATCGTCACGTGATGCCAGGCGATCATGATCACCTGGAAGGCGTGGAGAATATCGAGAAAATCATCAATATTGATCAGAGCCCGATCGGGCGGACACCGCGCTCCAACCCGGGCACCTACACGGGTGTGTTCGACTACATCCGCACGCTATTCGCCGACCTGCCTGAATCCAAAATGCGGGGGTACAAACCCGGGCGGTTCTCCTTCAACGTGCGCGGCGGCCGCTGTGAAGCCTGTCAGGGGCAGGGACAGCTACGTATTGAAATGCAGTTCCTGCCGGACGTGTACGTGCCCTGCGAAGTCTGCCATGGCTCCCGCTTCAACCGGGAGACACTTCAAGTTCGCTTTAAAGAGAAGCACATCGCCGACGTCCTCGACCTGACCATTGACGACGCACTTGAGTTCTTCCATGCCTTTCCGAAAATTGTGCGTAAACTCAAAACGCTGCAGGATGTCGGACTGGGGTACCTTCGTCTGGGGCAGCCCGCACCAACGCTCTCCGGAGGAGAAGCGCAGCGTGTAAAGCTCTCCAAGGAGCTCTCCCGCCGGTCGAATGGCGATACGCTGTACGTGCTGGATGAGCCTTCCGTTGGCCTGCATGCTTTCGACGTCGTGAAATTGATCAGCGTACTTCAACGCCTCGTCGACCAGGGCAGCACGATTGTCATCATTGAACACAATCCGGACATCGTCAAAGTGGCAGATTGGATCATCGACCTTGGTCCTGAGGGCGGCGATGCCGGCGGAGAAATTATCGCCGAGGGGACCCCTGAAGAGATTTGCTGCAGCAAGACATCGTATACCGGTCAATTCCTCGAGCCCTTCCTGGATGCATAATCCCAGGTCCGGAATCAAAAAAGGGCGGCATCATGGATGCCGCCCTTTGTTTTACTCGTAACGGAGCGCTTCAACCGGTTCGAGGTCGGCCGCGCGTTTCGCAGGGTAAATGCCGAAAAACAGGCCCACAGCCGTTGAAAACAGAGTTGCCAGCAGGATCGCGTCCAGGCCAATGGTTGGCACGATGTCCGCATTGTTCGCCGCAGCGATGATGCCAACCACCTTGGAAAGCGTCCATCCGAGAATGATTCCGGCCACCCCGCCGATCAAGCTGAGCAGTGCCGATTCCGTCAGGAACTGAAGCATGATGTCGCGTTTGCGCGCGCCAACCGCCTTTCGCAGGCCAATCTCGCGTGTACGTTCGGTGACCGAGACGAGCATGATGTTCATAATCCCAATGCCACCCACAAGAAGTGAGATCGCGGCGATCCCACCGAGGAAGATGGTGAGGACGTTCGTGATGGTCTGAGCCGTCTCCACAAAGTCCTGCTGCGTGAAAACGGTGAAGTCATCCTGCCCGATGGGCGTGCGATGGCGTGTGCGCAGGATGTCGGTAACCTCATCATTGGCAAGCGATACGCTGTCGGCGCTCACGGCCTGCACCAGAATGGCGTCCACAGCGTTCTGTGAGCGCCGCGCCAGGCGTACGGTGGCTGTCGTCAGCGGGATGAGTATCTCATCATCGGGATTGGTGAAACCAGAACCGCCGCGCGGCTCCTTCACACCGATAATGCGGAAGGGCTGCCCTTCAATGCGGATGGTTTCCCCGATGACTCCGTCAGCATGACCAAACAGCGTTTCTGCCGTGTCTGGCCCCAATACAGCCACGGATGCAAGGCCAAGGATGTGCTCCTCGCTGATGAACTCGCCTTCCAGCAGGCCTTCATTGCGCACCTGCTGATAGTCCGGGGTCACACCGCTGGCCGATGTGGTGGTGCTTTCCCCGGCATAGCTGACCTCCACACCTGTGGTAATGATGGGCGCCACCAGCGATACGGACGGCGCTGCAAATGGGTCCATCATCGCTTCGGCATCTTCGAGCGTGAGCGGCTGCGGGTTGCGAATCTCCGAGTCGCCTCCAGGCAACACAAAGAGGAGGTTCGTCCCGATGCCAGTGATGGAACCGGTGATGCTGTTCTGGGCGCCCCGGCCGATGCCGAGCATGGCGATCACAGCGCCAACGCCAATAAGGATGCCCAGCGCAGTCAGTGATGAGCGAAGTTTATTGTTCCAGAGGCTGTCCAGCGCCTCAATCAAGCTCTGTCCTAAGTCCATCTGAACCTCTCGATTCGAGCGGTCAGGTCACAGCGATCAGTGCTTACCGTGGCCATTGTTCTCTATCTTTGCAATCAAACCATCACGGAGGTACACAACGCGTTCCGTCTGTTCCGCCACCTCCGGATCATGGGTGACGAAAACCAGCGTCGTTCCGCGCGTGCGATTCAACTCCAGGAGAATACCCATAATTTCATCACCCGACTTGGTGTCGAGGTTGCCGGTGGGTTCGTCGGCCAGAATGATGTCCGGATTGTTCACGAGTGCCCGGGCAATGGCAACGCGCTGCTGCTGCCCGCCGGAAAGTTCGTTCGGCCGGTGCAGCATCCGGTCGCCCAGCCCCACGGCAACAAGGGCTTCCTCCGCCCGCTGACGCAGGTCCGTTTTTACACCCGCATACCGCATCGGCAGTTCAACATTGACAAGCGCGGTCTGTCTTGCAAGCAAATTGAAACTCTGGAAGACAAAACCCACTTTTCGATTGCGGATTTCCGCCAGTTGGTCATCGGTTAAATCCGAAACCAGCTCCCCGCCGAGGATATACTCGCCGGATGTAGGTCGATCCAGACAGCCGAGGACATTCATCAGCGTGCTCTTGCCGGAGCCCGACGGCCCCATGATCGAGAGCACTTCCCCCGGTTTCACCTGGAACGAAACGCCTGCCAGGGCATGGACTTCAATCTCGCCCATCTGGTAGACCTTGGTGATATCGTGTGCGTTAATAACCCATTCCGTCATGCGGTTATCTCACGAAAGCCGGAGGACCATTGGTTTCAAAAATGGTCGGAGGGTTCAAAACAATGGTATCGCCAGGCTGGAGATCGCCGTCCACGACCTCACTATAGAGATCGGAGGATGCACCCAGTTCAATTTCGACAGCCTCGAATGTGCCGTCTTCCAGGATGTAAACGATGCGTTGGCCATCTGAGGTGCGGACCGCCCGATTGGGCACCAGCAGGACATTTTCAATCTGTTCGACGACAATTGTCACCGCAGCGGTCATCCCGGGGCGAATGTCCTCGTCGGGATCCAGCAATGCCACGGTTACCTGATAATTCACAATGCCCGCCACTTCCCGTCCTACGATGCCAACGTCGATGACCTCGCCCTCATACGTCCTGTCCGGCTCGGAGTCAAAACTCAGGGATGCGAGCTGACCTGCTTCGATACGATTGATGTCAATCTCGGAAACGTTCACATCAATCAGCATGCGGGACATGTTGACGAGGTCGAACGCGAAGGTCCCAGGGGAAACAAGGTCGCCCGGCATGACCTGCACCGATGCAATGGTTCCGTCAAAGGGAGCCGTGATGGTAGCCATGTTCCACGTCGCCTGGGCAGCAGCCAAACGCGCTTCTGCAGCGAGAATATCATCGGGATCGGGTCCATCCTGCAGCCGCTCGTACTCGCGCAAAGCATCCTCGTACTGTGCCTGAGCAAGGGCGACCTGCGCATCAAGCTGCATCTGATCATTTTCCGTCGGTTCGCCAAGATACCAGTTCACGTTGCGAAGGGCTGAATCATAGCGTGCCTGCGCAGCCGTAAGATTCTGCTGCGCGACTGCGCGGCGCGGGTCATCTGTGGGCAAGGAGGTAACCTGATTGAATGCGGCCCGGGCAGCATCCAACTCGTTCTCTGCCAGGACCAGCGAGGCTTCTGCACCACGGATGGTGCTGGTGCTGGCCCGGTTGCCTCCCTGCTGTACGGTGCGGCGATATTCTGCATCCTGAAGCGCATCCTCCGTTTGTGCGACCAGAAGCATCGCGTTCGCTTGCTCAACACCGGAGTTAAGCAGTGTGTCCAACGCCCGCTGTGCACTCATCAGATCCGCCTGTGCGAGAATGATGCTGGCTGGAAGTGAGGTCTGTTCAAGGGAAGACAGCACGTCGCCTTCACGCACGCTGTCGCCAACGTCGACGTATATTGCGCCAACCGTGCCGGTAGTCTGATAGGTGAGCATGGCTGACTGCTCGGCACGCACCGATCCCGTTGCACCGACCCTTGCCGTCAGATCACCAATGCTCGCTTCCATGGTCTGAAGATCCGACAGCGAGGCGTTCTGCTGGGATGTGCGAAAGACACGCAGTCCGACGAAACCAATTACGACAACTGCTGCGATCCCCGCCCATACTTTCCAATTCTTGAACATCCTTGTCTTCCTCCATCCCGCCAGGACTTACCTGCGGGTTGATGTACTCGTTCCCGGCGAAGGGTTTGGTCCTTCGTTCGGGTGCCTTCCCGGGAGGGGAAAAGCCATTGGATCATCCGCCGGTCAATGGCACTTAATCAACATGAAACATGATCGGGCAAGACCTTCCTCCAGCGACGGGCAGCGTCACATCCGTCATCCGTCAGCCGGATCCGCCCCACCATTCCACATTCTGTATGCCGGAAACCCCTGAGAGGCTCCTTACGTGCAATGCCTGCACATTGCCTTATACACATTGTAACGGTTCCTCATGTTCTGTATAGTTGTGATTCGATTAATTTCACATAAGAATTCGTTGAACAAAGTGTGAACATCGAGCATGCCATGGATGCTGGAGTACGGTATACTTCCATGTATCATCGCGAGTGCGGGTTGTGACAACCATCATCCCGCCGGATAACAAAGCCAAATTGCATCAAGGCAACCTGAGTCGGTATCATCAAATTACCAGTATTGGAACGGTACATGGCCGAGAACATTCGCCCTACCCGCCCCATTGATCGTAAGGCACGGATCCAACTTCCCCCTGTGGAGCAAGAAGAACGTGCCCCGGAAGAACGCGTCCACGATTTTAATCCAACCTACGTACCGCTGACGGCCGAGATGGCACAGCAAGCTGCTGCCCGCTGTCTGCACTGCAAAGATCCTGCCCCCTGTGTGCGCGCATGCCCTGCCGGTAACGACATTCCCGCCGCGATGTGGCTGATAGAATTCGGCGACTTCACCGGCGCAGCGGAGATCTACCGTCAGACCAGTTCCCTGCCTGAAATTTGCGGGCGAGTATGCCCGCATGAATCGCTCTGCATGGGAAACTGTACCCTGGGCAAACGTGGTGATTCCGTCATCACGGGAGCGCTGGAAGCATTCGTCTGTGACTACCAGCGTGAACATGACCGTGTCCTCATCCCTTCTGCTCCTTCAACCGGTCGCCGCGTCGCTATCATCGGCGCGGGTCCCAGCGGCTTAAGCGCAGCCGAGCAGCTCATTTCAAAAGGGCATGCGGTCACCATCTTTGAGTCGATGCCCCTGCCCGGCGGGCTGCTGACCTATGGCATCCCCGGGTTCAAACTTCCCAAGGACATCATTTTCCGCCGCGTGGAAGATCTGACCGCAGCGGGGGTCGAACTGGTGACCGGAATCACCATTGGCAAGGATAAAACCATCGACGACCTGTTGAGCGAGGGCTTTGACGCCGTCTTCATCAGCGTGGGAACCGGTGTGGATGTGAAGATTGATATCCCGGGCGCTGGACTGGACGGCGTCTACCTGGCCGGGAGCTTCCTTGCCCGTGCCAATGCACAAACGATCGGACACCCCATCGGAGATAAGCCATTGAACGTCGGCAAACGCGTTGTGGTCGTGGGAGGCGGCGATACCGCTTCAGACTGCATGCGGACTGCGCTCCGCCTGGGAGCGGAAGAGGTCACGGACCTGTACCGCCGCACCGAAGCCGAGATGCCCGGGGGAAAAAAGGACCGCGAACTGGCCAGTGAAGAGGGCGCGACGTTCCGATACCTCAGCCAGCCGGTCCGTTTCATCGGCGGTCCGGATGACCAGGTCACCGCTGTCGAATGCCTGCAGTGTGAACTGGGAGAACCCGACGAAAGCGGGAGGCGCAGACCCATTCCCATCGAAGGGTCCAACTTCATCGTGCCTGCGGACACGGTCATCCTTGCTCTGGGGTACCGTCCGGATCCCCTTCTTGGAAAAACAACGCCAAAACTGACGACCACAAAGTGGGGGCTTATCATCACCGACGAGGAAACCGGCGCCACGTCCCGCGAAGGGGTTTTCGCGGCGGGAGATGTGGTGACAGGCCCCGACCTCGTTGTAACAGCCATGCGGGATGGACGGCGCGCCGCCGAATCCATCCATGCTTACCTCGAATCCAAGGGCTGATCACAACACATACGCCAGCAGCATCAGCACAGCGCAGCTATAATGGCAGCGTCGTATTGGCATCGTCACCGGACGGCGTACAGATGCATGATATCAAAGCGCAGATCAAACAAGACGCCATGGATGCCGGCTTCACCCTTGCGGGAATCACCACATCTGAGCCACTCCACGGCTATCCCCGCTATGAAGCCTGGATCGGGAAGGGATTCCATGGCGAAATGAGCTACCTCGCATCCGAGCGAGGGCTCTTCCGGCGCGCGGATCCTCGCAGGATTATGCCCGAGTGCCGCTCCATCCTCATGCTGGCAACCGCCTATCAACCACCAGGTTGCCCCACCCAACAGGATGCCTCCTCCCCCTCCATCGCCCGTTATGCACTTGGGAGAGACTACCACCTTACCCTCATCGAACGCATGGAGGCGCTCCGAACAAGCATTGAGCATCTTGTGGGGAAACCCGTCAAAGCCATGGCATACACGGATACCGGCCCCCTCCTGGAGCGTGAACTTGCACAACGAGCCGGACTGGGCTGGATCGGGCGCAACAGCATGCTCATCCACCCTTCTCATGGTTCGTACCTGCTCTTATCCGAAATCCTTCTTGATCTCGAACTGGAGCCGGATCCCCCATTTGAGAAGGATCTCTGTGGAACCTGCCGCCGCTGCGTGGAAGCCTGCCCGACCACATGCATCCGTGAAGACCGCACACTTGACGCACGGCGCTGCATCTCCTACCTCACCATCGAAAAACGGGGGGCGATACCGGTGGACCTTCGCGAAGCCATCGGCAACAACCTCTTCGGCTGCGATACTTGCCAGGCAGTCTGCCCCTGGAACCGCCGTTTTGGAACTGAGACCGCCGATCCCGCATTCCAACCGGCGCCCGATCGACTGTCTCCGTCACTGACGACCTATCTCACCTTGAACCCCTCCAGATGGAGAGCGCCCTTCAAGGAAAGCCCCCTTCTCCGGGCGAAACGTGAAGGACTTGTCCGGAATGCTGCAGTAGTCGCTGGCAACCTCCAGGACGAGGAAAGCATTCCCGCTCTTGGACATGCGCTGCTCAAGGATCCTGGCCCTGCTGCACGTGAACTTGCAGCCTGGGCTCTGGGGCAATATACAGGTCAGGAACAAGCAAGAGACTATCTGCAGACAGCCGCAGAAACGGAAACGAACAGCGTCGTCCTGACCACCATCCAGATAGCCCTGGAAACCCTCGATGAACAAGAACACCGCCCTGGATGAGGGCGGTGCTCGGTGATTCGCGGTGCGTTCGATCCGTTCAGGGTGTTGCCGTTGCTGTTGCCGTCACCGCTGATGTGGGAGTTGGCGTAACCAGGTTGACGGGGATCAACAGGATGACTCCTACGCCGATGTTGTTGGGATCCTCAATTTCATTCAGTTCGGCAATCGCTTCTGCCGTGCTGTTGAATTGAGCAGCGATGCTTTCCAGCGTGTCATTTGGCTGGACGCGGTACTCAATCTCTTGTCCACGATATAGCACTTCAGGCAGTGGCGTAGACGTCGGGAGTTCCACATCACCCATCGGGATGGTGATTTCCTGTCCCACGAAGATCGAGTTCGGATCATCGATGTCGTTGTACGCCATCAACACATAGACATCAATTTCGTATTCCGCCGCGATCGAGCTCAGCGAGTCGCCCAGTTCAACGATGTACACAATCGGTCCCTCGGGCGTCGGTGTCAGGCTGGGTTCCGGCGTCAATGTGATGGTAGGCGTTGCAGTGGGCGGCATGGGTGTGTTCGTGGATGTTGGTGTAGGCGTATCCGTGCCGAGGAAGCCAGGCAGTGCCGGGGCGTTATCCCCGGTCAGCCACAGCACAACGAGAAAGATGCCGACAACCAGCAGCACGACAGCCATCCCCCCGAGAACGAGTGGGACAATCCGTTCCCTGCGTTTGCGGTATTTATCGATGACTTCTGACGCATTCTGTCCGTTTTCCGTCATCATGCTCTCTCCTCGCCGTGAGAAACGGTCTTTCGGTTCCCACAGCGCGCCCCATTGTACTCGAAAAGTGCTTTCTTTGGCGCTTGCAGCGCCACTACCTACCAGCTCCCCTCAATAAAGTCGAGGAGCTGCGGGACCTGCTGGCTCCAGGTCTCGTTCTGATGTCCACCCGAAACCACCTGGACCTGGTGTTCAACATCTGCCTCTTCAAGTGCAGCGCTGAGTTCCAATACAGCCAGACGGAAATCTCGTTCTGCATCGCCGGCTGTCAGCAGAATGTTATGCGGAAGGTCTTCTGCCCCGGCGGCGATAAGAAATGGATCATACGGAGGCAGGGCATAGTTGACGTGCAATGCAGGGCTCAGTCCAGCCACAACATTAAAAACATCCGGATTCCGAAATGCAATTTCCAAAGCCCAGACCCCGCCGCGGGAGATGCCTGCCAGCGCGCGATCTTGCGGGGCTTCACGTGTCCGGTAGGTGCTGTCAATAGATGGGATCAACCCTTCCAGCATCTCCTGCTCGTAGGAGCCGGTTCCACCCATGGAATTGATGAAGATCGGGTCAGGTTGCAGCGGCATGACGATGATGTACGATGGCACTCCCGCCCGGAACCGTGCATCCGCTTCTGTAAGGACCCCGAGTTGTTCCCACTGTGTCTCGTCCATTCCAGAGCCGAAACCATGGAGTAAATACAACACAGGATAGGTCTCGGCAAGTTCATCATAACACGGCGGCAAATAGACAACCACCGGGATGTCTTCCCGCACCACAACGCCGGGATAGACCGTATGAACAACGGTGCCCGCCTCGAATCGGCACGCGGGAAGCGGTGTGCTCGTGGCAGTTGACGTCGGTTCCGGCGTTCGCGTCGGGATGGCTGTGGTTGTTGCGGTCTCCGGCGTCGTTACCTCCCTCGATGCCTCCGGGGTTTCCCCCGTCATTGAGCAGGCAGCCGCTGCACTGAGGAAAACCACAGCGAACAGCATCACCAGGGTGATCCGAAAATGGGGCGATTCAGTTGAATGTGATGCGGAGTTCGTTGTTGGCCACAAAGGCATAGGTCACATTCTCCCGCCGGGAATACTCAATCTTACCGCACATCGTCTGTCTTTTACCCACCGTATTCCCGCTGCGGCGTTATAATCCAGCCTATGAACTACTACATATGGACCATCGGCTGCCAGATGAACGTGGCGGACTCGCAACGGGTCGCCTCCGCACTCGAGCAGCTTGGTTTTTCGCCGGTAGACCGGCCTGAACAGGCCGACTTGATCATCCTGAACACCTGTGTCGTGCGGCAGAGTGCAGAGAACCGCGCCGTCGGACGCCTCAGTTCTCTCAAACCCTTAAAAATGCGCAATCCGGAACTCATCATCAACCTCATGGGATGCATGGTTGGTGTGAAGAGCTACCAGCACCTTGAAGAACGCTTCCCCTACGTCGATGTCTTCTCCCCGCCCTCCGATATCCGCCCCCTGATATCGTTCCTCGTCCATCAGCGAGGCTTCCAACCAGAATGGGACGTTGATGAGCCTGCAGCAAGCCCGGCATTGCGGCTACCCCAGAACGAACTGGGTTCAAGTGTGACGGCGTATGTGCCCATCGTTCTCGGCTGCTCTCATGCCTGCGCCTACTGCATCATCCCGTACCGCCGCGGACCGGAAATCAGCCTCCCCTCCACTCACATTTTGAAGGAAATCCGGAGCCTGGCTGCGCAGGGAATCCGCGAGGTGACCCTTCTGGGACAAATCGTCGATCGCTACGGCCTTGATCTTCCCGGCGAGATGCGCCTTTCCGGCCTTCTTCGGGAGGTCCATAAAGTCCCCGGGATCGACCGCATTCGCTTCCTCACGTCCCATCCCAACTGGATGACGGACGAGCTGCTGGACACGGTTGCGGAACTGCCGAAGGTCTGTGAGCATTTTGAAGTGCCTGTGCAGGCGGGAAACGATGACGTCCTGCGCCGCATGCGTCGCGGGTACACTTCTCAGGATTATCGGGAACTGATCCACCGCATTCGCCGCCGCATCCCTGAGGCATCCATCGCCAATGACATCATTATCGGCTTCCCTGGCGAATCAGACAGCCAATTTGAGGATACCGTCGCCCTGCTCCAGGAACTGCGGCTTGATGTCGTGCACCTCGCGAGGTACTCCCCTCGTCCCGGAACCCTATCCGCCCGCACCATGGACGATGACATCCCCGCAGATGTCAAACTCCAGCGGTTTCGTCTTCTGGAAGAACTCCAGGCTGACATCGCTGCAGAGATAAACAACACCTATCTCGAACAGTGTGTGACCGTATTGATAGAGGAGAAGCAACGCGGGCGCTGGAAGGGCAGGACTCGGACCAACAAGCTTGTGTTCGTAGAGAGTGAAGAGAACCTTCTGGGCAGGATGATCGATGCGACCATCACGTTCACAACGCCATGGAGCATGCAGGGCCGTCTGGAACGCATCGAAGGCGCACCCCTCCCGTCCACAGAGATGGACGGATGATAAGGTTTCTGGAACATCCGTTCTTCCTCATCAATGCGTCGTCCACTTGTACTCATAGACTTTTTGCCTAACATCGCTACAATAGAGACGAATAGACGCCGGAGGAAGAAGGAGAGAATCATGCGCACCCGCTCGAAACACATCATCTTATGGACAGCGATCTTGACGATCGCACTTATCCTCACCGCATGCAACTACCCCGGCCTGGAACCGACCCCCGATGCCTTCGGCACCGCAGCCGCCCAGACCGTAGCAGCCCGTTTGACCGAATCCGCATCCGATCAACCGGCAACGGATGCTCCACCTCCCGCCGCGACGGATACACCGGAAGAGGTTGAGGATCCAACCGACACACCCGAACCCGCTACGGCTACGCCTGAGGATGAAGAACCCTGTGATCAGGCGCTCTTCATCACGGATGTGACCATCCCCGACGGAACCGTGATCGCCCCTGGAGCATCCTTCACCAAGACATGGCGCCTTCGGAACACCGGCACCTGCACATGGACATCCGGATACGCCCTGATCTTCCAGAGCGGCGATGTCATGGGAGGCCCCACGTCCACACAGATTACCAGCGGCACGGTCGGACCAGGGCAGACGGTGGATGTCTCTGTGGATCTTACCGCCCCTTCGTCGCCCGGCGAATACCAGGGCAACTGGCGCCTGCGAAACAGTTCTGGCGTATCCTTCGGAATCACCAACTCCAGTGATGGGACCTTCTTCGTCTTGATTGAAGTCGCCGACCCGACCAATACACCTTACCCCATCGTCGCAAGCGGTCAGCTTACCGTTCGCCAGACGTACTCGGTAGACCTGGACACCGGTGGCAACGACACACCGCCTTCTTCAGCGAGGGATATCTGGTTCGAAGCCGTCGCTGCAGACGAGAAGTACCTCACACCGCGCAACGGCGCACGCATCGCGCTCTGGCCCAGCGGGGTCCCCTCGCTGAGTGATTGCGCTTCCGCATCGTTGAGTGAGTTCCGCATCTCGATGGATCTCGTCTCGCCGGGTTCCTGGGTCTGCTACGAGACCAATCTCGGCAACATTGGACGGGTCGAAATCGAGGATATCACCGGGGATCCGCAAGTCCTCTCCATTGACTTCAAGACCTGGGATTACCCGTAAGCATCCGTCACATCATGTCAAGCCGCCCCTCCCCGGGGCGGCTTTTCGCTTCCACATCATCCGCCGGCCGCCAGTCCTGATGCTACAATGCAGGCAGAGCCAACGACAGGAGGATGCACGATGACCGACGCCCCGCGTCTTTTCTTAATTGACGGACACGCCCTGGCCTACCGGACGTATTTTGCCCTGACCGGCGCCGGCGGTGCCGAAAGGTTCATGACCAAGCAGGGTGAACCAACCGCGGGAACGTATGGATTTGTCTCCGTCCTCTTGCGCTTGATCGAGCAGGAAGTGCCCGAATACCTGGCGGTGTCCTTCGACACGGGGAAAACGTTCCGGGATGAGCTGTACCCGGATTACAAGGGTACACGCGAGAAGATGCCCGACGACCTCCGTCCACAAATCGCGCGGATCCATGAAGTCGTGGAAGCGTTTGACATCCCCATCCTCGAGAAGGATGGCTTCGAAGCCGACGATGTACTCGGTACCGTCGCCCGCCGCGCTGCCGAGCAGGGTGTGCATGTCATCATTCTCACCGGAGATCGTGACCTCCTCCAACTGGCCGATGAGCGTGTCACCATTCGTCTCGCCGGCAGGAAACTGTCTGAAGCAAAGGATTACACCCCAGGCGATGTGATCCAACGCTACGGCGTACGTCCAGATCAATTCGTGGATTACAAAGCCTTGATCGGCGATCCCAGCGATAACATCCCGGGGGTCCGTGGCGTTGGCGAAAAGACCGCCGTCAAATTGCTGCAGGAACACGAGAACCTCGACGCGATTTTCACGCATCTCGACGCTGTCCCCACCCGCTTCCGCAACAAACTTGAGGAAGGACGTGAGGAAGCCTATCTGAGCCAGACGCTCGCGCAGATTGAGGAAGATGTGCCGCTCGATTTCGATCTGGAAGCCTGCCGTGTGCGTGATTATGACCGGGAACGCGTCGTGGAGCTGTTCCGCACCCTCGAATTCCGCACTCTGCTCACTCGCATGGAGCAGGTATCCCAGAAGGTCTCCCGGCAGCAGATGCGCATGTTCGATACCCCCGCCCAACCTGCCGGTGTGGATATCAAGACCGTCATCGTGAACACCTCCGACCTGCTGAGACAGCTTCAAACAACCTTGATGAATGCATCGGAAATTGCCTTCGATGTAGAGAGCACAGGCACAGACCCTCTTCGGGCTGAACTGGTTGGGATTTCGCTGGCCGTCGAGCCAGGGACTGGCTACTACATACCGGTGGGACATTCGGCTGAATCCGCCGCGAATCAGTTGCCCATCGATGAGGTCCTCGAAGCGCTGCGCCCCTCCATGACGGATCCAGACATTCCGAAAATCGGGCATAACCTGAAATACGACTACCTCATGCTCCTCCGCAGCGGACTGGATGTCACACCGCTCGGCTTCGACACCATGCTCGCTGAATGGCTTTGCGATCCTGCCTCACGCAACCTGGGATTGAAGAACCTCGCCTGGGTCCGCCTCGGTGAGGAGATGACGCGTATCGAGACGCTCATCGGAAGCGGTAAGGAACAACGCTCCATGGCCGATGTGGATGTCAGCCAGGCGGGCCCTTACGCTGCTGCCGACGCCGAAATCAGCCTGCGCCTGAAAGCTGTGTTGCAAGAGGAGTTGAGCGAGAAGGCGCTATTGGCCATTCTCAACGATGTGGAAATGCCTCTCGTCACGGTGCTGGCGCATATGGAACAGCATGGCATTCGTCTGGATACCACCTTTCTGAAGACGTTCTCAAAGGAACTGAAAACGAAGCTTGAGGCTATTCGCAGCCAGATCTACGAACAAGCCGGCCATTCCTTCAACATCAATTCCACACAGCAGCTATCGACGGTTCTCTTCAATGAAATGGGGTTGACCCCGCCAGATCGGGCCCGGAAAACCTCATCCGGGCACTATTCAACCGCGGCTGCTGTGCTGGAAGAACTGCGCGATGCGCACCCCATCGTGGCCCTGGTGCTCGAACATCGCGAGATTGCCAAACTCAAATCCACGTACACCGACACGCTTCCTGACGAGGTTAATCCAAGCACCGGTCGAGTGCACAGCTCCTTCCTGCAAACCGGGACGGTCACCGGAAGACTTGCATCGTCCAATCCAAATCTGCAGAACATCCCGGTCCGCACCCCTCTCGGGCGGGAAATTCGTCGAGCCTTTATTGCCGATGAAGGCTGGCTTCTCTTGAGTGTAGATTATTCGCAGATTGAACTGCGCATCGTCGCGCATCTGGCGGAAGATGCCGCCATGATGGAGGCCTTCCGGCAGGATCAGGACATCCATGCCGCTACAGCCGCTGCCGTGTTCGGCGTTGATGCACATGCCGTCGATCCAGACATGCGCCGCCGCGCCAAAGCCATCAACTTCGGGTTAATGTATGGGATGAGCCCGTTCGGCCTCTCGCGCTCGACGGACATGACCCTCGGAGAAGCCGAACAGTTTGTCAAAGCGTATTTTGAACGCTTCCCGGGGGTTCGGAACTACCTGGATGAAACCCGCCGCAAAGCCGGGGAAGACGGCTATGTCACCACCCTTCTGGGCCGACGCCGCTACTTCCCCCAGCTAGCGGCGACAGCCAAAGTGTCAGAACAGGTGCGGGCGCGAGCCGTGCGAGAGGCCATCAATGCGCCTATCCAGGGCTCGGCTGCCGACATCATCAAGATTGCCAGCATCCGGTTGGATAAAGCGCTGGAGGCATCCCCGCTGCAGGCCCGGATCTTGCTCCAGGTTCATGATGAGCTCCTGCTGGAATGCCCGCAGGATGAACTCGAAGAAACCCGAGAGCTGGTTCAGGACATTATGGGTAGCGCCTATTCCCTCCGCATACCGCTCAAGACGGACGCGAAGGCTGGAAAGACATGGGCATCGATGGACGCCATCAAGGACAAATCATGAACAGCGCACTCGTATTGCGACATCTGGGACTGGAAAAGGCAGCGCGGATGATTGTATGCTATACTCGCCTGACTGCCCCGTTTGAACGAAAGAATCGCTCATGACTGGACGCCAAGACCTCTTCGACGAATCAATGCGCCTCGGCCATTCGGCTGCATGGGACCTTGAATGGGACCGTGCCATTATGTATTACCGTAAGGCGCTGGCAGAGTTTCCTGACGACGATTCTGCCCTCATGGCCCTCGGACTCGCGTTGTATGAGGGGAAGCAATACCGCGAGGCACTTGGCATATACCATAAGGCCTCCAAGGTCTCCCCTGATGACCCCATCCCGGTTGAAAAATGCGCCGAGTTGTTCGAGCGTCTCGGGCAGATTGAAGATGCTGTCGTTCATCGAAAAACAGCCGCCACGCGCTACCTGCGGGCAAAAGACGCGATGAAGGCCATTGAAAACTGGACGCACATCGCCCGTCTCATCCCTACCGAGTTGTCTACACGCTCACGACTTGCTCTGGCCTATGAACGCATCGGCCGCGTTCAGGATTCCCTCTCGGAATACCTGGCCGTCGCATCCATCCTGCAAACCAGTGGAAAACCGGACAGAGCACATGAAGCCCTGCAGCGCTGCTTGCAGCTTGCCCCGGACAATCCGGATGCGCTGCATGCGATGCGCCTCTTCCAGCAGAATAAAACCCTCCCAGCTCCGCAACCCCCTCGCGGTGCGACCTCTCCACTGCGCATGGACAAGGTCAAGGAATATCTCCAGGCGGAGGAGGAACAACAACAACCGATTGAAGATGACAGTGAACAGGCCGATCCCGAGACTGTCGCCCTGCGCCAGGCGCTGACCCTGCTTGCCGGCATGCTGTTCGAATCCGGCGAGGAAGATGACGGCGAACGCATCCTCAACATGGAGGACCTCACCAGCGGGCGGTTGAGCGAGGAGCGGAAGTCGATTGGACAGCCACAAATGTACCGTTATCTCGGCCAGGCAATCGACATGCAGAGCCGCGGGCTCACCAGTCAAGCCGTCAAGGAATATGAACGAGCCATCAAATCCGGGCTGGATCACCCCGCTATTCACTATGTACTCGGGATCCTGTACAAGACCCGCGAGGACTACGATAACGCGGTCAATGAACTCAATCGCGCACTCGGGCATCCTGACCTGGATCTCGGCACCAACCTCGCCCTCGGCCGGCTGGCGCGGATTCGCGAGAATTTACCCGAAGCCGCGCGCCATCTCCTTCAAGCATTACGCCTAGCGGATACCCTGTCGGTGGACGACAGCCAGTCAAGCCACCTGAACGACCTGTACGACACCATCCAGGCTTCGCAGGATGAGGGTAATGAGGAGGAGCTGTCCAAGATTGTTGAGAGTACACTGAGTTTTCTCAGTGGTCCCGAATGGCTCCAGCGACTTCGCCAGGCCCGCCTGCAGCTTGAGAATCAGGGCGACAGCACAACCGTCGTACCCATTGCAGAGATGCTCGCCGTGGGTGGTACGGAACGTGTGCTGGAATCACTGTCACGGATAGACGAGTACATCTCTCACAACCAGTATGCCGTAGCCATGGAAGAGGCCATGCTCGCCCTCGACCATGTTCCGACATATCTCGGCCTCCATGCACGTATGGCAGACATCCTATTGAAAAGTGGACGAGTGGAGGAAGCCCTGCTGAAATTCCGAGTGATTGCCGCTACCCACCTCGTGCGCGGCGAGCACCAGCAGGCTGCTGACATCTATGCCCGCATCGTCGATTTTGCTCCTGTTGACATCCAGGCAAGGACCCAGTTGATCAACCTCCTTGCACAGATGGATAAATCTGAAGAAGCGGTAAAGCAATATCTCGAAATGGCTGAACTCTACCGCCAGATGGCCGAAATCGATGGCGCCAGGGAAACGCTCGAGGAAGCGCTCGAGCTGGCGCAGAATAACAATGTCAGCAAGGACTACTCCCTGAAAATTCTGCACATGCTGGGCGACATCGACAGTTCCAAACTCGATTGGCGTAAGGCGCTGCGTGTTTATGACCAGATCCTAACCCTCGATCCGAGTGATGAAACTGCGCGTATGCGGGTCATCGACCTGAACCTGCGCCTCAGCTCGGAGGAAGAAGCCGCTAAGGAACTCGACAACTACATGGCCTTCCTGGTCCAGGAAAGCCGCGGCTCAGAGGCGCTTACCTTATTGGAGGACATGGCCAGGGAACATCCTGGCAAGCCTGTCTTGCACAAACGCCTCGCCGATGCGTATCGCGCGGCGAACCGGATTGCCGACGCGATCGCACAGTATGATGCGCTCGGTGAAATACTGCTTGACGCGGGGAAAACAGCCGATGCCATTCACACCATCGAAACCATCATCGAACTGAACCCGCCCGATCTCGAAGGCTACCAGGAGTTACTCGGCAACCTGCGCGACAGCTAAGCCTGATAGAAACCTTCACAGGACATAGACGTGGGAAACATCATTTCAGAAGTCACCTTCCTGCTCCAACGGATGAACTGGCTCAGCATCATCGACATCGCGCTGGTGACGCTGGTGGTGTTCTTCCTGCTGCGTCTCGTACGCGGCACACAGGCAGTGGTGCTTCTCAGGGGAATCATCCTCCTTCTCATCGTGATCGTTGCGCTTACAAGCGTACTCGATCTGCCTGCATTCTCCTGGCTGCTGACCACGACGTTGCCCACGATCCTGATCTCCCTTCCCGTCATTTTCGCTCCTGAAATCAGGCGAGCGCTCGAAAAGTTGGGTCGTGCAGGGGTCCTGTTTTCACCGGACTCAGAGCCGGATGAGATTGAACGGATGATCGAGATCATCTGCACATCCGCGAAGCGTCTTGCTGACCGCCGTTACGGCGCGCTGATTGTGATTGAACGATCCGATCACCTCGACGAATACCTCGATACGGGTGTCAAACTGGATTCCATGCTCTCAACGGAAATGGTGCTCCAGATTTTCTACATCAACACGCCACTTCATGACGGGGCGGCTATTCTACGCGGTAATCGCATTCGCGCTGCCGGATGCGTTATGCCGCTCTCTGCGAGCGGCACACTTTCCCGCTCCCCGGATCGCGAAATGGGCCTGCGGCACAGAGCAGCGTTGGGAATCAGTGAAGTAAGTGATGCTGTCTCCGTGGTCGTTTCAGAGGAAACCGGGAGCATTTCCGTCACCCACAACGGGCGCATGATCCGGCGTCTTGATCAGCCCCGGTTGAAAAACATACTGCTTGCCTTCTTCCAGCCCCGCGTGCTGTCAAGACTGCCAAAATGGATTGAACCAATTGTGCGTTTCCTGCAGTCTCCGCAGCGGCGCACATCCAAGGAATCGTGAGGATAAGCCATGCTTCGGTGGCTTCAAGAAAACTTCGGAACCCTGCTTCTCGCCTTCGTTCTCGCACTGACCGTGTGGGTTGCCGCCGTTTCCTCAAGCGATCCTCTCCAGGCAGAGGTCTTTTCTTCTCCGATTACCATCGACTACATCAACATTCCAGACGGGCTCGTCATCCTTGGCGGGCAACCTTCTGAGGCGACAATCGAAATAAACGCGCCCGAATCAACCTGGCAGGAACTCACCGCGCAGGACATCACCGTCTACGCCGACCTGACCAATCTTGAAGAGGGTGTGCACATCCTTGCGCTTGAGGCGCATATCGACGAGACGCCCTCACAGGTGCTCGCCATTCGCCCAGCCGAAGTGGAACTCACCCTCGAAGAAAGCGCCAGCCGCACGATCCCCGTCGAAGTCCTTACGGTCGGCGATCCCGCGCTGGGCTACAGAGCCGGCGATCCTCTCCCTTCGCCCTCCTACGTGGAAGTTACGGGGCCGGTAAGCGTGATCAACCAAGTCTATTCCCTGCGGGCAGAAGTCTCCATCGCCAACAGCCAGGAAAACCTCGAAGTGGTGGTTCCTCTGGTTGCCATGGACGAGGAAGGGCATGAGATTACAGGGCTTGTCCTTCAGACCGATGAAGTCCGTGTGAGCATCCAGATTGGTCAGGAAGCAGGACGCCGGCTCGTCTCGGTCATCCCCATTATCGAAGGCCGGGAGGGATTGGAAGCCGCCGGCTATTATCAGGTCACGAGCATCTCGGTCACGCCTTCCGAGGTCATCGTCGCCTCCTCGGACCGCCAGGCACTGGCTGAACTGCCCGGCTATGTCGAAACCCTGCCGATCAACATCCTTGATCGCACCTCCGAAGTGGAGCAGCGTGTTCCTCTCAATCTTCCGGAAGGCTTTTCCATTGTGGGAGATCAGAGTGGCGTTCTTATCCAGATTGGCATTGAACCGGTTGTGAATTCCATCAACATCACACGCACGGTGGAGGTCCAGGGACTCGGCAGCAACCTCTATGCCCAGGTCGCCCCTGAGACCGTGAGCCTCATTCTCAGCGGCCCGGTGGCGACACTCGAGTCACTCAACGAGCAAGATGTGCGCGTCGTTGTCAACTTGCTGGACCTTGGCATCGGCACATACCAGCTTGAGCCACAGGTCATCATCCTCCCCACCGATATCGACTACGACGGACCTATTCCGGCGACCGCCGAAGTCACCATCTCCAATACACCTTTCGGTTCCATCCAATGAGAAAACCTGTTGTTGCCATTGTCGGCCGGCCCAATGTTGGGAAATCAACCCTGTTTAACCGACTGGCCGGGGAGCGTTTGGCCGTTGTCAATGATGCCCCCGGGACAACGCGTGACCGGGTCGTCGCGGAAAGTGAATGGCGCGGGGTGACCTTCGACATTGTGGATACGGGCGGCATCGATCCGACGAATCTCAGCCGTTCGGAACCCCTATCCGTCGATTCGGCCGACTTCATACCCCAGATACGCGCCCAGGCTGAGCTCGCCGCCCGGGAAGCCGATGTCGTTCTCTTCATGGTCGATGTATCCAGCGGGCTTACGCCGGCTGACGAAGAGGTCGCGGACATGCTCCGGCGTCAGCAGCGCCGGGTTGACGGCGAGCGAAGACCGCCCCTGCTCCTGGTGGTAAACCGCTGCGACAACAAGGAACGCCGTGATGAGGCTGGCCTCTTCTATGCACTCGGTCTCGGGGACCCAATCCCCATTTCCGCCCTGCATGGCACCGGGACCGGGGACATGCTCGACCTTCTCGTGGATGCCTTCCAGGATACCCTGGACAGTGCGGCGGATGAGGAAACAGGCGTCAAGATTGCCATCGTCGGCCGGCCAAATGTGGGCAAATCCAGCCTCCTCAACAAACTACTCGGGGAAGAACGCGTGATTGTCTCCCCTATTGCGGGAACCACGAGGGATGCGATTGATACACGGCTTACTTTCGACGACGAAACCCTCACGCTCATCGATACCGCCGGTATTCGACGGCGAGGGAAGGTGGCGCCTGGGGTGGAGAAATATTCCGTTCTGCGCGCCATCAAGGCAGTAGACCGGGCGGATGTGGTCCTCCTGCTTGTGGATGCAACCGAAGGCATCACCGCCCAGGACACTCATATCGCAGGCATGGTGCTCGAAAAACAGAAAAGCGTGGTCGTGGTTGTCAATAAGTGGGATCTTGTCGAGAAAGATACCCACACCATGGCTGCCTACACAGAGCATGTCCGTAAAGAGTTGAATTTCCTTGATTATGTCCCCGTGGTCTACATCTCTGCCAAGACGGGGCAGCGTGTGCCCAACGTCCTCCCGCTGGCGATGCATGTCCACCTGGAGCGCATGCATCGCATCGCAACCGGCGAACTCAACCGGTCTATCATGCGGGCTCTGGACCGCCACGCACCGCCTTCACGGCAGGGGAAACGTCTCAAGATTAAGTATGTCACGCAGGTACGAATCGATCCACCTGTCTTTCTGTTCCACGTCAACGATTCCAAGCTGCTCCACTTCAGTTTTGAACGGTATCTGGAAAATACCATACGCGAGCTCTACCCCTTCGAAGGGACGCCCATCCGCCTCTCCTTCCGCTCGACCAGCGATTAATCCATTGGAAGAAGAGGGGAGTGTTATAATCCAGCATCCATGACGCTTCCACAGCAACCCTCCCCCGAACCCGCTCCTGCACCCGAGGCGGCCCAAAGCCGTCCAGTTCTCTCCATCTTGCTCGAGCTGGCGCAGACCCTCCTGCTCGCTGCAGCATTGTTCCTGCTCGTGAACGCACTGACCGCACGGATCCGTGTGGAAGGACCCAGCATGGAGAACAATCTTTTTGACGGCGACGTGGTCATCGTCAACCGGCTTGCCTATCGCTGGGACTCCCCTGAACGTGGTGACATCGTCGTCTTCCACTACCCTCTTGACCCTGACCGCCGCCTGATCAAACGCGTCATCGGTCTGCCCGGCGACGAAGTCCACATCCAGGGCGATCAGGTGTTCATCAATGGCGTCCCGCTTGAGGAAACCTTCCTGCCCCCGCTCGCTGACAACCGCAGCGATCCGACCCTTGATTCCACCTGGATCCTGGGCCCGGACGAAGTGTTTGTCATGGGCGATAACCGCGACCACTCACACGACTCCCGCCATTGGGGCCCGCTGGCCATCGAATCCATCATCGGCAAGGCTGTTTTCATCTACTGGCCTCCCTCCCAGATCGGTCCCATCCCCCATGTAAACCTCACCCTCCCCTGACGCGAACGACCTCAACGCGCAATTGCTACTTGACAATTGCCCAAAAAACCCCCATACTTGACATGACAAGTGAGAAGCCTGTAATTACATCCTCTTGAAAGGGCATGTGGTGAGCGTAACATCCGGGACAGCAACCGAGACCTGGAGCACCATCGATCGGGAAAGCCCATTCCCCCTGTACGCACAGGTCAAGAAGGCGCTCGACGCCCAGATTGAAAACGGTCGCTGGAATGCGGGCGATCAGATCCCCGGCGAGCCGGAACTCTGCCGTCTGTTCGGCGTCAGCCGCCCGGTCATCCGCCAGGCGCTGAAAGAAATGGAATACGAGGGCTCAATCGACCGAAAAAAAGGCCTCGGCACCTTCATCGCCTCCCAGAAAATCATCAGCAAAAGCCTCGTCCATTCCCTTTCCGGTTTCCATGAAGACATGGTGGAGCACGGTCTCGAACCGCTTGCCGACGTACTCGTTCAGGAAATTCGGCCAGCAGGCACAAAGACCGCACAGATGCTTGCGATCGACGAACTCGCTCCCGTCACCAACATCGAACGCCTTCGATTTGTGCAGGGCGACCCGGTGGCACTTGTGACCTCCTACCTGCCCTACGAAATCTGCCGCAGCGTGATCAACGCGGATTTCACCCACCAATCCCTGTATGCCTACCTGGAACGGGAGTGCAATCTCCACATTTCCCGGGGTTGGCGGCGCATCGACGCCGTCACTGCAAGCGAAGAACAGGCAACCCTCCTGGATATCCAGACCGGCGCCCCCCTCCTGCGGCTGGAGAGCGTCAGCTATTCCCCGGAAGGTGTGGCTGTCGAATACTTTGTGGCCTTTTTCCGCAGCGACAAGACCAGTTTCGAAGTGGAAATCGAGCATATTGCTGCTGCATAATGTGAGTGACATCTGGAAAATCCTGATACGAGCTTGAATCAGACGATGGGTCCGGGGAGAAACTCGGTCCAACACGGCAAATGAGGACTGAAGATCGATGAACCAGACATTCGATGAGAGCAAAATACGATCCATGGTGCGCCGGCTGGTGTATCGGACGCTGGGTCTCGCATCCGAAGCATCCCGGAAAAGCAGCCGCCCCGTCATCTCGGAGAGCACCATCCGCCAACTGGCGCCGGGCAGCGAATTCGATGTGCCCGTTAACGCCCTGATTACGCCCCTCGCAAGACAGGTCGCCATGGAACGCAAGATTACCCTGCGGAAGACATCAGCACCGGATTCACCCGATGTGAAGCCCGCATCGTCCTCTCCGGAAGGGAAAACCAACAAGAGGAGCGTTGCCATCGGTGCAGACCACGGTGGATTTCCCCTCAAGGAGGACCTGAAAGCCTACCTCGAGGAATTGAACTACGTCGTCACCGATGTCGGCACGCACAGCACCGACGCCGTGGACTATCCTGACTACGCGTATGCGGTAGCACGGCTGGTTGCGCAGGGTGAAGCCTGGCGTGGCATCATGATTGACGGAGCCGGCATCGGATCCTGCATGGCGGCCAACAAGGTGCCCGGCGTGCGGGCGTCCATGTGCTACGACCTGGCAACAGCATCCAACAGCCGTGAGCATAACGACGCAAATGTCCTCACCCTTGGGGCAGGCATGATCGGCGCGAATCTCGCCCGCCAGATTGTCAAAAGCTGGCTTGAGACGGAGGTCGGTGCCGAACGTCATCAACGCCGTGTCAGCAAAATCATGGACATCGAGCAACGCTATCTGAAACGAAAGTAGTGGAAGAAGCTTATGACGCAATGGACAGAAGCTCAAATTGAACGATTGATCGAACAAGCCACACACCAGGTGATGCTTGCCATGCAGGCAGCCGAATCATCTGGCTCGTACGGCGATCACACCGATCTGGCGATGTCTGCGCAGGAATACCTTGACAACGTCAAGCCGGTCGTCAATGCTGGCGCTGACCGTATCGCCAGCACGCTGAACGTCGCCCCGACGGACGGCAGCCTCAGCCATATGATCGACCACACCCTGCTGAAGCCGGATGCCTCGCATGACCAGATCGCACGCCTGTGTTATGAGGCGAAAAAACACGACTTCATCTCGGTCTGCGTGAATCCGTCGTACGTCAAACTGTGTTCCGACCTACTCAAAGGCAGTTCAACCCTGGTCTGCACCGTCGTCGGTTTTCCTCTGGGAGCCACATCAACGGACGCCAAGGTCTTCGAGACCCAGCAGGCAATCCGCGATGGGGCGACCGAAATTGACATGGTCATCAATATCGGCGCCTTGAAGTCCCGTGATTACCAGTTGGTGCGCGACGACATTGCCGCGATCGCCAATGCCACCCATGCCGGCGGCGCCATCCTGAAAGTTATCATCGAAGCTGCGATGTTGACCGACGAAGAGAAGGTCATCGCATGCCAGCTTTCAAAAGTTGCCCATGCAGATTTTGTGAAGACCTCCACCGGTTTTGGCCCAGGCGGTGCGACTCCGGAAGACGTCGCACTCATGCGCCGGGTTGTAGGGTCGAAGATGGGTGTAAAAGCCGCCGGCGGGATTCGTTCGTATGAGGATGCCAAGAAGATGATCGCTGCCGGAGCCAGCCGTATCGGCGCCAGCGCCAGCGTGAAAATTCTACAGGGAGCACTCGCAACCTCCCATTAGAAAGGAGTTGGACGTCGATGACTGTTGATTTACGAACGTACGCATTCCTGGACAGCCTTCAACCACAGCATGCAGCCTATCTTGGCACCGTCGCCAAAGGCTTCCTGCCGCTGCCGCAAGACACATCCCTGTGGATCGAGATCTCCCCCGGGATTGAAATTAACCGCATCACCGATATCGCCCTCAAGGCTACCCGGGTGCGGCCCGGCATGCAGATCGTGGAGCGGCTCTACGGCCTTCTGGAGGTCCATCACGAAGTCCAGGCTGAAGTGCGGGCGGCAGGGGAAGCCATCCTTGACGCCCTCGGCGTGAAGGAGTCGGATCGCATCAAACCGCGCGTGGTGTCCAGCCAGATTATCCGGCATATCGATGCCCACCAGGTTCAATTGGTTAACCGCATGCGATACGGACACATGCTCCTTGCGGGGCAGACGCTCTATGTGTTGGAAGTCGAGCCGGCGGGGTATGCTGCACTGGCGGCAAACGAAGCCGAAAAGGCTGCCCGGATCAATATTCTGGATGTGCGCGCCTTCGGCAGTTTCGGCCGTGTTTATCTCGGCGGGGAAGAACGCGACATTATGGCCGGTTACGAAGCTGCCGTAGCGGCGATTGAAGCTATCGGCGGCCGTGAAATCGGCTCACAACGCCGCGCCTGAAAGCGCGGACGGATCACTCGATCGAAACCATCGTACAGGAGGAACCAATGGCAGAGGAATATGGTGCAACTGAAGCTCTCGGCATGATTGAGACCAAGAGCTTTCCATCCATGGTCGAAGCGGCAGACGCAATGGTGAAAGCCGCGAAAGTCGAACTCGTGCACTACGAGAAAACCGGGGGCGGCTTCGTAACCGCCATCGTGCGCGGCGACGTGGCAGCCGTCAAGGCAGCCGTCGAAGCTGGTGCGCGCGGCGCCGAGAAGGTTGGCGAACTCGTAGCCATCCACGTCATTCCGCGCCCGCATGCCAATGTTGATGCGGTTCTGCCCCTGGGGCGAGAAGAAAAGAAGGGCAAGTAAGCGCCCTACATCAACAGCAGGAAGCGGCGTCGGTCCGCCTGTCGGGTCGCACCTGACCGCGCAGGTTCACGGATCCCGCGGCCGCGTCCCGGACATTTCTATCCGGTTCGTTCCCGCGATCCGCGCTGCGTCCGGCGCCCCTTCCGGGCTGTGATTGGAGTTCACCATGCTTCTAGGCAGAGTAGTCGGCACCCTGGTAGCGACCCAGAAAGAGCCTACCCTCGATGGCTTGAAGTTCCTCATCGTGCGGCGGCTTGACATCCATGCGGAAGACACCTCGGGGTATCTTGTCGCCGCGGATGCTGTGGGCGCAGGCATGGGTGAGGTGGTCCTTTTCGCAACGGGAAGTTCCGCCCGGCAGACCCAGATGACCGATAAACGTCCCTGCGACGGCGTCATCATGGCGATTGTCGATACGGTCACTGTTGACGGGGAGACCCGGTACGACAAAGCGAGGGATGGATGATGTTGGATGACAACATGATAGAAGCCATCATTCAACAGGTCATGTCGGAACTCGAACAGGGTGATCGCACACGGCACGGCGCGGCACCATCGCCGGTATCACCGGCTGCAACGCCTCCACCGCCAACCGTCATCCAGCACGGCGATAACCTGTTCAAGGATGTCGACACGGCTGTAACGGCTGCACGTTTCGCCTTTCAACAGCTTTCGGAACTGCCCCTCTCGCTGCGCGAGAAGATGATCAGCCACATCCGCCACATCATGCGTGATAACGCACAGGTGCTCGCGCTGGAAGCCGTTCAGGATTCCGGCATGGGACGCTATGAGGACAAGATCCAGAAAGTCCTTCTCAACGCCAACAAGGCGCCGGGTACGGAGATGCTCACCCCGACGTCATGGACCGGCGACGGCGGTCTGACATTGGTGGAATATGCCCCCTATGGGGTGATTGGCTCGATTATTCCGAGCACCAATCCCATATCCACTGTGGTGTGCAATTCCATCAGCATGATTGCCGCCGGAAACGCCGTCGTGTTCAACGCCCATCCCAGCGCAACTGCATGTTCCAATCACGCCATCCAGCTCGTCAATCAGGCTGTTGTGGAAGCCGGCGGACCACCCAACCTCGTCGCTGCAATCGCCGAACCCACTATTTCCACCGCCCAGGACATCATGACACACAAGGGCATCAACCTGCTTGTCGTCACGGGCGGCGCTGGCGTTGTACGCGCCGCCATGCAGAGTGGGAAGCGCGCCATCTGTGCGGGTCCGGGCAATCCTCCGGTGGTGGTTGATGAAACCGCCGATCTGGAGCAGGCCGGGCGCGACATCGTCCGTGGGGCATCCTTCGACAACAATATCGTGTGCACCGACGAAAAGGAAGTCTTCGTCGTCGCATCCGTGGCGGATGAACTCAAACGCGTGATGAAACAGCACGGCGCCTACGAGATTACGCAGGAGCAGTACCAGCGCCTTCAAAAGTCCATCTTCGCAGAACCTCCCCAGCGCGGGAAGTACGGCGTGATGAACAAGGCCTTTATTGGCAAGAACGCCAATGTGCTGCTGCATGAAATCGGCATCGAGGCAGGCGATGAGGTGCGTCTTGTCCTGGTGGAGGTCGAATCGGATGACCCCCTCATCTTCTCGGAGCAAATGATGCCCATCCTCCCGCTGACACGGGTTCGCAATGCCGACGAGGGCATCGATCGGGCTTTCCAGGCAGAACACGGATTCCGGCATTCGGCCGTCATGCATTCCAAACAACTCGACAACCTGAGCCGGATGGCGCGTGTGATGAATTCCAGTATCTTCGTGAAGAACGGACCTTCCTTCGATGGACTCGGCTACGGCGGTGAGGGCTACTGCTCGTTTACCATCGCCAGCCCCACGGGGGAGGGAATCACCAACCCCGTCAGTTTCAGCCGTATCCGGCGCTGCGTCCTGCGTGATGCCTTCCGCATTGTGTAGGGAGAAGAGTGGATCTGATGATTGAACCCGCTCTCGCACTTCTCGACTACAGCAGTATCGCTGCCGGCATACAGGCGGCCGATGCCATGATCAAGCGCGCACAGGTTGATGTCATCAAGGCTGGAACCGTCCAGCCGGGACGCTATCTGGTTCTGGTGGGTGGTCCGGTCGGCGAAGTGGAAGAATCCCTCGCAGCAGGCCGGGAAGAGGGTGGTTCCGCCCTTCTGGATGACGTCTTCCTGCCGCACGTCCATCCGGATGTGGTTGGCGCCATCGGCGGCATGCGCACACCTGACCGCGAGGATGCGGTCGGCATCATCGAAACCCGGACGGTTCCGGCTGCCATCCATGCAGCGGATGCAGGAGTCAAGGCAGCGATGGTTCGCCTTCTCGAAATCCGCATGGCGGATGGCCTTGGAGGCAAAGGCATCGTCCTTTTCTCCGGTGTCATTGCCGATGTGGAAACGGCCGTCGAATCCGGTCTCGCCGGGTTGAAGCCGGATCTTGTCGTCCACCATATTGTCATTCCCCAGCTTCACCCGGCCATGTGGGAAAATATGCAGCAGACGACGTTCTTCAGCCATCTGATAGGTGAGCAGTCATGAAATTCGCACGCGTAATCGGGACCGTCGTCGCAACCCGAAAATACGAGGGAATGGAAGCCGTGAAGCTGCTGGTGGTTCAACCGCTTGATCGTGAGCGAAAGGAACCCGTCGGTGATCCAGCGATTGCCGCCGATGCAACCCTGCAGGCTGGACCCGGCATGCTGGTTTTCATCGTCGCCAGCCGGGAGGCTGCACAGGCTCTTCCGGAGACCTTCGTGCCTGTTGATCTCGCCATCACAGGCATTGTCGATCAAGTGGATGATGTTGACGGGCCGCGCCGCAATCAGCCTACAGCAGCCTGGCATGCGAGGAGCTGAGCATGTACATCGGCAAAGTCATCGGTAACGTGGTCTCGACCATCAAAATTGACCACCTTGACCGTCATAAACTGCTCCTGGTGGACAGGCTGGATCTGACCGGCAACGAAACAGGGGCATACGACATCGCCGTGGACATCGCCCAGGCAGGGCCAGGCGACACGGTCCTCGTTCTCGACGAGGGGAACGGAGCTCGTCAGGTTCTCAACCTCAGCCCCGGAGCCATCCGAACGGTCATTGTCGGAGTCGTCGACGAAGTCAGGCTGGCGGAATAATCCGCTGCCGCTACGACAACAAAAGCCCCGCAGAAGCGGGGCTTGTGGTTTAAACCGGACATTGCGCTGGTCAGGCTGATGCAGCGTTCCTGACAAGCGCTGCGAAGTCGAGGGTGAGGCTCGCGCCGCCCACGAGCGCCCCGTCAATTTCCGGCATGGCGATGAACGCAGCGATGTTATCCTTCTTAACGCTGCCGCCGTACATGATGCGGATGGCATCTCCACAAGCTGTCCCGGCGAGATCGGCGACCGCCCCGCGAATGGTCATGCCAATCAGCGAGTTGACCTCCGCCGGCGTCGCCGCCTTTCCTGTGCCAATTGCCCAGATGGGCTCGTAGGCGATGATGGTGTTCATCACTTCTTCAGGCGTCAAGCCTGTGAGCGCAGTTTGAACCTGTTCCCGCACGAAAGCCCGGGTTTCGCCGGCTTCATTCTGGGTCAGATTCTCGCCTACACACAGGATCGGGATAAGCTGATGCGCATGCGCTGCGGCTACCTTGTGTTGAATCGCGTCGTTATCTTCTTCCTTTGAGCCGGTTGCTCGCCTCTCCGAATGGCCGAGGATGACATACCGGCAAAGATCCTGCAGCATGCCTGGAGAAATATCCCCTGTATGTGCCCCCTTGTTATTCCAGTGCATTGTCTGTGCCCCAAGCTCAATCGTGCTGTTCGCAAGGACCTGTGCGAGTTCATACAGCGCGGTAAAGGGGGGGCAAAGCACGATATCCACACCCTGGATGTCCCGCATGTGGGAGCGCAGTTTCCGTACAAAATCCCGCGCTTCTGGAACCTCTCCCAGGTTCATCTTCCAATTTCCGGCGATGATTCTTCGCCTCATAGCACTTCTCCCGCATTTTCAGGTCGCGATACGCCTCCGGTGTGGCGCACCCGGCCCGGACAAGGCCAAGTATAGCACTCCAGAGCCCCTCCATCACCTCTCATCCCAATGGGTGATTTTGCCCGCAGGACATCTGCCGGGCTTAATTTTTGTGCCCTGCCGGAGTAAAATCAGAACAGGACGGTTTCACCATGGCAGAGCCGGCCATAGTCGGCGTCTGTTGATTCATTCCCGGATGGGATGTAGATGAACGATCGCGAACGGAACACGACAGCACACGAGCCCTCACGGGCTCAGTTACCCTGCCCGGAATGCCGAATTGGCCGATTAACCGCCGGGCAAGCGTCCCTCATCACGGATATTGAGGGCAACGTCATTACGCTCCCAGACTTCCCTGCGTGGATCTGCGATGTCTGCGGATACCGCTCTTACGACCGGGCTGCGTTATTACGGTTGCACAGCCTCCTCTCAACGGAAGCTCAGCGCCGGAAACCTGCCACACCTTTACAGCCCTCAACAGATCGCGAGCAGCCGTCCACCGGCCCGGAACCGCCGCGCCGGGTCTGACGGTGCAATCCGGCGGATTCCTTGTCTGGAGAACAACTGCATGGCGGAACAACGAAGCGCAACTCAACCACCGAAGCTCATGGTTCTCGCTGATGTCGAGAGCAATGAAGCGCTGCTTGTCGAGCGGGTGATTACACCTGCGGGTTTTCTCCCCATCCAACGCGGCGAAGACGGCCCGCAGGCAGATGTCCTGCTCGTGGACATTACCATGCTCCGCGGCGATCCGCTCCAGCTTCTGCGTGATGAACGGGAGGCAGGGGAAGAGGCACCGGCAATCCTACTTGCAGCTCGCTTTCCACACAGCCACTTGCGGGAACTACTCCGCCTGAACGTCGCCGATTTCCTCCTGAAGCCCTACCGCCTCGAGGACCTGTGCCAGTCGATTCAGGACCTCACCGAGGCGCGTTCACCGCTTGCAAATTCAAAAATTTTATCCCGACGAGTCGAAGCATTACGTGAAGACCTCCGGATACGCTCCAATGA
>Ga0272443_10000792_pt1 | contig 52534 bp, 54 predicted proteins | sample SSMAcet12_FD_193581 | JGI IMG/M metagenome (GOLD analysis project Ga0272443, IMG submission 193581) | Marine sediment archaeal communities from Little Sippewissett salt marsh, Falmouth, MA, United States - SSM-Acet-12 | ecosystem: Environmental > Aquatic > Marine > Wetlands > Sediment ...
AGTCCACGCTCTGATCTATCCCAACTATGTAATACCCGGACTTCTAATAGTGGGAATCAACCAGATAGTGACAATCTCCGTAAACATAACATCCACCATCAGGCAGTGCACCAATTGAGAAAGACGCCATTTTCACATCGATGGATGTCTCCCAGATTGTGTTGCCTTCAAGTGTGGTTTTCACTACGAGTCCATTTTGTGTTTCACTATAGACACCATAAACGAGGAATAACCCACCATCTGAAGCTGCCGCCATTCCACGAAGCCATAGTTCGTCTTTTTTTCTCGGCAGTAAAAGCGTATCGAGAATTCTGAGTGATTGGTCTATTCTAATAAGTGCCCCAGCATTAGAGTCATTTTGTACAACTATATAAGAGAGTAGGAATGTCCCATCTGCTAATTCGATGGCATCTCCGGCAAATGATCCACCTGGATGATCAATCATCCAGTACCACGTATCCGCATCAATATCCATGTCGGTCGATTTGTCGAGGTCGCAGCTGGATATAATAAGCACTGAAATCAGGATGATAAGTGACAGCCCCTTTGTTATCACTGTCATACGGACAAAATCTCCTTCCGGAATTTAGTGCGCCTTAATGAATAGACTGCGAAAACTGTCGTCTGTCAAGCTATTTAATACAGAACTACCGGATAAAAACCGTGTAAAATAGCAGTAGCATCAGAATTCAATATGGCTTATTATCTGCCGATAGTTCGATAAAGAGAAGGAGAAGAGCCTATGCTGTCAAAGCAACTGTTCCGCAATGGATTAATCGTATCAATCACAATTCTGCTGATATTACCTTCGGTTTTATCTGCCGCCAAAGCGCCCGGAAAGCTCATTTTTGAGGATGTTTTCTTCCCGGCTGCCATCGATAATGGCGAAAAACTGGCATTTTTCAAAATGCATTTCAAGGAAGATTCAAGCTATGTGATCCGTATGGCAATCGGTGATCCAAAAACAGGTAAAACAGAGTTCCTGCTGCCCGATGTCAATTTCTCGAAGAAAAAAGTGCTGGCATTTGCTTTTACTGCGGATTATCAGAAGGTCGCGATTGTTGACCGGAATCTGACGCCGTGTGATATCTGGTTGTACGATCGAAACGAGGCTTATGCGGAACCAATCCGTCTTACCGATCTCGAACAGTTCGATCCGGGATTTGATGTAACCAGCCTGCAAAACCTGGGTTTAAGACCGGATGAGGTATTAATTGTCAACTCTATTGATTTCTCACGAGATGGCAATAATCTTCTGATGACATTCGGTATTTTAGGCAAGAGCGCGATCTGGATGTATGAGATGGATCGCAATCACTATAGACAGTTAACCAAAGATCGTGTGGGTTATCTTCCTAAATGGCTTCCGGACAGCGAGCATTTCGTCTATGCAAGAAACGATACTGTCTCCGGCAAATTCTCGGAAGATATCTATCTTATGAACGCAAACAACAATGAGAGCGAGCCGCTGGTAGCAACAACCTACAGTGAAAGCTGGCCGATCCCGTCTCCGGATGGCAAATATGTCGCTTTCTTACGGAGTGAGAATGGTCGCTGGAATTGCTATGTTATACGGCTATCTGACAGGAAAACCACTCGTATAACAGATATTCCAGAGCGTACAAGTTGTAATTATGCTGCCTGGAATGGTGATGCGAGCAAGATATACCTTCTCCTGTCCGGATTCGGGGACAACCGTTTCACTGATGTATATGAGTTGGAATTTACACCGGATAAGTATGAGTGGAAGTAACCGACGGTTTTTGTTGACATAAATGTGATCCGGAATTACAAATTGTTATGATAGTATAGGGATATATTGGGTCGTTATGTACAGGGAGGTTGTATGCCCGATCTCGCCAGATCATTCACATATATGTTCGAGGATAAAAACTGGCTTTCGAAGGCTCTGGTTGGCGCTGCTTTCGTTTTGCTATCCTGGTTCATTATAGGGATTCCATTCCTGCTTGGTTATTCGATAATGCTTGTCAGACGTTCTTACGAAGACAATGAGGTGCCATTGCCGGAATGGGAGAATTTCGGCGACCTTTTTACGAAAGGTCTGATCCTGTTTGTAATCGGGATTATTCTTGCAATCCCGGCGGTTATTCTACACTTTTTCCCGTGCGGTGAACTGCTTGCAATGCTCTATTCACTTCTTGTGGCGCTGGTTTATCCTCTGATTGTTGGACGGTATGCGATTACGAACGACCTGAACGCCGTTTTTCAGATAAACGAGATAATCGACATGCTCCGCGAGAATATTGCAACTCTGGCAGCTATCCTTATTATGCAGATCATATTCTGGATTATTGCCATGATGGGAATACTCGCTCTGTTTATCGGAATACTGTTTACAACCTTCTATGCAATGCTTGCTGTCAGCTATCTGTATGGCAAGGCATATCAGGAAGCTGTTAAAAAGGCGGAATCCGCCAATATCGGTGGAGGCAGCGGAGACGCAACAGCTTAAGTAATGAAAGTACTGAGAATTACAGCAGGCGCGGCCGAGTCATTCGGTCGCGTCTTTGTATTATACGGCGAACCGGCACTGCTTGTGATAGGAATAATCGTCGTGGTAACAGCCGTTATTGCTCCATTTTTCGGTGACAACTCTCCACTTCATGCGATGCATGCTCAACTTTGCCATCAAATAGAAGAGAGGTGTTTCGCTGTCGATGGTACTCCGATGGCTCTTTGTACCCGCTGTCTCGGAGGACATTTAGCATTTGTCCTTGCATGGGGGCTTACAGCAATATTTGCAGCAAGAAAACGTGCTCTCGTTCGAGCAGGAATATTCCTCGCTACCGCTGGTCTAATGGATGTCATATTTCATACAATCGGATTGTACGATACGGGTAATGTCTACAGGTTCATATCCGGGGCTCTGCTGGGATTTGGCATCGGAATTCCGACATTCGTGTTTGCGAGAAGTATCCGTAAATCCGCGCTAAATGAAACCTCTTCCGCTTAACGAATACAGGCATTATATTCTCATGTCATGCTGAAGAGTTTAAGTGTCAAAAACTATGCTATCGTTCGGGATGTCACCTTTGATCTCGATCCGGGGCTTAGCATCCTGTCCGGTGAGACCGGAACCGGGAAATCAATCCTTATCGGTGCGCTGGACCTAATTCTCGGCGAGCGGGCATCCACCGATATCGTTCGATCAGGAGAAGACCTTGCTGTAGTCGAAGCGACCATAGACGAGCTGCCGGACAGCGCGGTGAAGATGATTGATGAACTCGATATCGAGCGCGAGGACGATCCGATTATCGTCCGTCGAGAGGTGCAGGCCAAGGGTGCATCGAGAGCGTTTATTAACGGGCGGATGGTACAGCTATCAGCATTGAAGAAGATTGCATCAACAATGTTCGATCTCGTAGGGCAGCATCAGCAGCAATACCTGATTGATACATCGAACCATATCAAATTCCTCGATAATTTTGGTGGTTTGGAGCGGGACTGTGAGATTGTTGAGGTGGCTTTCGATGAGTATGAGGATGCAAGATTGAGTCTGATTGCTCTCAGGGAGAGGGCCGCCAAACAAGATGAAGACCTCGAACTGCATCGCTTCCAGATAAAAGAGATAGAGCAGGCGAAGCTCTGTGTCGAAGAGGAGGCGGAGCTTGTGCAGGAGAAGAAAATCCTCGAGAATGCCGACCGTCTCAAAACCGCTCTCGGAGGTATTGCCGGTGTGATGACCACCGGGGATCATTCGATAAGCTCCCGCATTTCGAACGTCGAGGATATGCTGACAGAGGCTGGGAAAATCGATGAAACCCTGACGGATGATCTGCATCGTGTAGAGAGCGCGAGAATCGAGTTAGAGGATATCGGACAGGAGCTTGCATCCAGAGCGGAAGATATAGAAGCAGATCCCGAACGACTTCAGGTTGTGGAGGATCGTCTCGAAGTCTACTACAATCTCAAGAAGAAATACGGCGGTTCGGTTGAGGGAGTGGTTGAGTACTATAACCGTATCAAAAAGGATATTGAACAGAGCGAGAACCTTGACGGCGATATAGATAAGCTCGAAGAACGACTCGCAGTTCTCTGCATGGAACTCTCCAAAGCTGCAATAAAGTTGTCTGATGAGCGGATTAAGCAAGCGGATGCTCTCTCTCGTCGTGTAGAGAAGGAACTTACCGATTTGGGCATGGGAAAAGCGGATTTTGAGGTTAGACTCGTGTGCCGTAAGAGTGATTCCGGGATAATCGAGCATGAGGGGGAGAGATATGCGGTCGAGCGGAACGGTATAGACGAGGTCGAGTTCTTTTTCTGCGCGAATAAGGGAGAGGACGTTCGTCCGCTTGCTAAAATTGCCTCCGGGGGAGAATTGTCGCGTGTTATGCTTGCCCTGAAATCCGTAGGGGCGAGAAAGAAGAAGCTCGAAACACTCATATTCGATGAAATAGATACCGGCATTGGTGGCGAGACCGCCACCGCAGTCGGCAAGAAACTCCGCAAACTCGGCCAGAGACACCAGATTATAGTTATCACGCACCTTCAGCAGATAGCCGCAGCCGGGCAGCATCACCACAGGGTATTCAAGGCCAAACAGGGCGGTCGGATGGTCACACGTATCAAAACGCTCACGGAAGATGAGCGAAGAGAAGAGATTGGCAGAATGCTCTCTGGCGACAAACTCACGGATACATCCCTGAAGCAGGCGGAAGAACTACTTTCGGAATACGAATAGGGGAAACTTACTCAAAGACTAACATCGTAGAATCAGCTATATTACACCGCTGTTTATGATTGACCCACAGGGGCTACTTTAGTAAAATATATCATATCGAATCCTGTGTATCCCTGTGTTTGTGAGGTCAAATGGAAATTCTGACTGATATATACAGTACGCTGAAACCGGTTGTACCATCGGTTGAGGCGCTCATAGCTACCCTTGTGGTGCTGATAATTGTTCGGATAATCCTGAACCGTAAATACAAGGGCGCACTCGAGCTGAAATTCCGTCGGCAGATAATAACTCTGCTGATCCTGTTCGTCGGCATGCTTGCGATTATTCTTGTTCTGCCGATGTCCGACTACAAACGCGGGCAGCTTCTGAGTTTAATAGGGATTCTTCTCTCCGCAGCAATCGCGCTCTCGTCGACGACAATACTCGGCAATCTTATAGCCGGCTTCATGCTCCGCGCGATCCGTCATTTCAAGGCGGGGGATTTTATCCGTGTGGGGGATTATTTCGGCAGAGTATCGGATCGGGGCTTGTTTCATATCGAGGTGCAGACAGAGGATCGTGACCTGACAACATTTCCGAACATGTATCTCGTTACCAATCCGGTAACCGTTTCCAGGTCAACCGGTACGATCATCTCATCAACAGTCTCGCTCGGGTATGATGTACCTCGTAAGAATGTTCAAAATATTCTCTTATCCGCTGCGGAGGACGCTAAACTCGAGGAACCATTCGTACATGTTATGGAGTTGGGGGATTTTTCTGTCACATATCGCATTGCCGGGCTGTTGAAAGAGGTTAAGCAGTTAATCTCAGCGCGATCGAAGCTGCGGGAGTTAATGCTCGATAAGCTTCATGAATCCGGTATTGAGATCGTATCTCCGACTTTCATGAACCAGCGGCAACTAAAACCTGAGCGCGTGTTCATTCCTGAGAGCGTCGATCAAAAAAGTGAACCGGAGCCGGCATATACGGATCTTCCGGAAGACGTGGTTTTTGACAAAGCAGAGGAAGCTGAATCAACAGAGAAGTTGAAAGAACGTCACGATAAACTCGGTGAAGAGTTGTCGGCTTTGAAAGAAACACTCGGTGATGCTGACGGAGATGAGAAGGAGAATATCAAGTCGCGAATTTCAAATATCGAAGACCGTCGGGAACGACTTGCAGATATTATCGAACGCCGCCGACAGGAGAAGGAATAGAACAGGGGAATTGATGGCAAATATATCAGTTCGTAATATGGAACCTGAAGATGAGTATTTCGTTTCCACCTGTTCGCATGTTAACGAATCGGATGAGATTGATGGATGCGCAAAGAGAAGACTCAAACATCTGAAAAGCCTGATTTCACGTGGTGCAAAGATAAAGGTAGCCCTGATTAATGATAAACATGCCGGATTTGCATATCTTCTTCCGATCGAGATATCTCAAATAGGACCAATAGGAGAAAATGCTGACGTCCTTCCATGTATGTGGGTCTTGGAGGATTTTCAGAAAAAAGGAGCCGGAAGGGCTCTTCTCGATTCGATAATCCGCGAAACAGAGGATCGAAAACGCAGCGCGCTGGTAACGTATGCATACTATAATGATTTCTGGTTTATGCCTGCGAGTTTCTTTGAACGTCAGGGCTTTGAATGTATCTCACGTAAAAGTGATTGTGGCATTTTATGGAAAACCTTCTCTGAAAATGCTGTCACACCTGTATTCCCCAGCAAGAAATTCCGTTATCAGAAGATTGAGGGGAAGGTTACAGTTGATCTGTTCTACACAGATTTCTGCCAGACATGCTGTATTGAAGCAGCGAGAGTTCGGGAGGTCGTTTCCGAGTTCGGTGATGATGTTGTGCTGAGAGAGTATTCCGCCGATGATCGAGAAGTATTTGAATCCCACATGTTGAGTCGTGCTATATATATCAACGGGCGTGAAATCGGATGGGGTTATGAAGCACCGAGAGAGGGTATTCGAGAAGCTATACGGATGGCACTCGATGAACTATAATTCTCACAAAAATCATTAAGCAAATAACTCCAGTATCAACCTCAGATAAAAAAAGTGTTAATTCGGGTACAATGGCGATTTTATATGCTCTACGCTGTAGCCGGGGTGTATTTATTCATATTTTACAAATAACATCCCTCCCTTAATCATTAGAGTTATGAGCTATTCCAAAACAGAATACCACTTGTGCAATTATTAGCGATCATCTATATTGGATATAGTACTCCACACTGAGATATGACACGGAAGAGATTCGTTACTACGAAGATGTATGCCATTAGTAATTGTTATGCAATACTATAACAATATCTTTTGGGGCATAATAAGTGCAAAGGTCAGATAGCAGATTAGGAGGTGTATGATGGGTTATTCGGAAAAAGAGATCAATAGCTTTGCAAAGATTCGAGCAGACAAAATGCGCCGTGCAAATAACTCAGTACTTTCCAGGCTTAGTTGCAAGTTGAGTTCATGTTTTGTCCCATACGAGATTCATGAAGAAGTAGAGAGGCGCGCTCGCAGAAGAGCCGGAAAAAACTGCAAGCGTTGATTAATTTCGTAGAATATTTCTCTTATTCAATCACCACAGCTGTCCCATAGGCGAGAAGCTCAGCCGCTCCGGACATGATCGAGGAGGTTGTGAAACGGATAGCTACAACAGCATTTGCTCCGAGGTTTTCAGCTTCGGCAATCATACGGTCTGTTGCCTGCTCGCGGGACTCAGCGATCATTTTGGTATAATCTCTGACTTCACCACCAACAATATTGCGGAATACCGCCATGATATCATGGCCAACGTGTCTTGCCCTGATCGTGTTTCCACGGACAAGACCGAGTGTTTTAATGATCCTTTTACCGGGAATTTCATCGCAACTTGTTAGAATCATCTTTCAACCTCCCTCTCATACCGTTCGTGTTTTCTTGCGAAGAAGCGTTCTCTGATTGCAGAGACGATAAGAACAACCGCACCAAATCCACCAAAAACAACACCAATTCTCAAAACGAGGCTTATCGACGGATCCGTCAGGAATTCCGACAAAAAGAGATAGAGACAGAATACTATCACGATTATCGCGCCGATCGAGAAGAAAACCCAACCGACTGATCGTTCCACCCTGCGATAGACACTCGTCCAGTAGCCGTCCCAATAGCTGTCAGGAAGCTCTTTGAACTGCATACTATCCGTAACCTCCTTAATTTTCCTGAATGCTGTCAGTTCATCCTTCAAACCGGGATCATTCCGAGCCGCCTCCTCAAAAGCGCTATGCTCCTCAGGTGTCGCGATTCCATCGACAATCTTCATCAGTATGGCTTTGATATCGTTATCTGCCATGACTTTTCTCAATCACCTCCCGAAGCTTTTTTCTGGCGTAATACAATCGTGACATGACACTTCCGACGGGTATATTCAGAATTTTCGCCATCTCGTCATAACTTAAATCCTCGAAGTGTCGGAGCACTATAACCTCCCGGTGTTCAAAAGATAATTTTTCGATTGCCTGCCAGACAATCTGGCGGGTTTCATCCGTTTCAACGAAGAAATCGGGAGAGAGAGGTCCATCCAGATTGGGGTTGTACTCCTCATTTGTCTTTCGAGCATGCTCGAACCGCACCATCCTCTTCTTAAGGTGATTTTTCGCGAGATTGCTGAGAATGGTGTAGAACCATGAGAAAAACGGCAGTTGGGGATTGTAGCGCTTTCGAGTCTGGTATATTCGCACGAATGTTTCCTGGGACAGGTCGGTAGCCTCGTCATGATCCCCGACCAGACTCAGTGCGATATAGTAAGCACGTTTTTTGTAGCGATTTACCAGCACCTCAAAAGCCACTGTTTTACCCTTCCGAGTTTCCACCATAAGCTCGGCATCCGGCAAGTTTTCATATTCTTTTCTACGGGAGATTACAGTTAAGAGGATCATTATATTCAACCGGTTTTGATTTAAATCGGAAAAAAACACTCTAATTTATATTCCGCAACAATAAAAGAGAGAAGTTTAACTCTTTCTTGCAGTTAAGCGGAACAAAGCGGTTTTCTTGTCATTTAAGCAGGTAGGGAGATGGATAACCTGAGCAATGGATGCTCGATGAAGTAAGGAGATGTTATGGCTATTGAACTGCCTGAATTGCCGTTTTCGAAGGACGCTCTTGCCCCTGCGATTTCTGAAAAGACACTCGAATTCCACTATGGAAAGCATCATAAGGCTTACGTGGATAAGGCAAACAGCTTGATTGCCGGAACAGAATTCGAAGGGATGAAAATAGAGGATATTATTGTAAAGACCGCCGGTAATGAGGGTCAATCAGGGATATTTAACAACTGTGCTCAGGCATGGAACCATTCGTTCTACTGGAACTGCCTTAAGAGAGACGGAGGGGGAAAACCATCCGGAAAGATCGCTGATATGATTCAATCCGATCTCGGTGGATATGAGAAATTCGTTGAGGATTTCAAAGCTGCAGGGATGGGACAGTTCGGCAGCGGTTGGGTATGGTTAGCTCTCGATGGGGACAAGCTGAAAATTGTCAAAACACCAAACGCGGATACTCCACTTGCACATGGTATGAAGCCACTTTTGACGGCGGATGTCTGGGAGCATGCGTATTATCTTGATTACCAGAATCGCAGACCGGATTATCTGTCGACGTTTGTAGATAAGCTCATAAATTGGGAGTTTGTTAATTCGCTATTGTAACAGCTCCAATGCAAGGCGGGGAGAGATTCTCCCCGCCGAAACCCTGTAGTGTGTTTCATTCAGTTGAGATTCCGGCTATTCTGCTCATGTTCCAATTTTTATGACAGCAGCAGGGATCATGACTTTGTTCCGTATGCTGACACAATAACTTCTTCAAGGTTTTTGACTTCTTCGTCAGTTAGAAAATCGAAATAGTCCTTCCGTTTTTTTCTGGACAATCGACCATTATTCTGAATACAGAACTTGATGAACAAGTCAATCTGGCGATCCGGCATATCAACGATTTCCTGAATGGCTCTCTTGGTCTTGTCATAATTCGCCAGGAACTCCAATTCCTGTAGAAGTTCATGCTCAATCGTATGCTCGATGAATCCAAACAATGCTTCAGCCTGCGGAGTCATATCAATATAACGATACCATCCGGCGGTATTGTTCTGAACGGTCATACGACCTACTTCATCAAGAGTGTATTCTACAAGAGGCATGAGTTTGCGTGAAAAGGTCTCCAAAGAGTCATCATACCTTGACGGATCTTTAAGCATGGACGCTGAGACTGGGAATATGATATTTTCAGGCGTGAATTCCCCGCGAGATAGAATATTGTGTATCAGGAAACGGTGTATTCGCCCGTTGCCGTCCTCAAACGGATGGAGAAACACAAAACCATAGGCTATAACCGAAGCATGTATTACTGCTGATACGTCATGGCGATCCATCCGCTCATGAGCTGCAATCAGCCCGTCCATCAAACTTACGATATCTTCAGGTTTTGGTGATACGAAATGAATCTTCTCCCGTTGCCATGCAATGGTTTCGCCCACGTAATTCTGGTTTTTTCGATAATCTGTATCTTTGAATCGAGGATCAACAATACGGTTTTGTAATTCAATCAGTTTTGCCTTGTTGCAGAAGTCTTCCTTCTCTGCAAGGTGAAGCATGGAGATGAAACGCTCGATACGACTCGACGTAGGTTTGATCCGTTCAATTTCGAAGGATGATTTGGTCTCTTTGGTGTAGAGATAGCTGAGTGCCCGTTTAAGCGTTTCGGGAGAATAGCTCGATACCGCCTTTCGGCATCGCTTGGATAGATTGGTTCTCTCAAACTTCCTGAGAGTGTCAGTATGGCGAACAACGGGACAAAAATCCCGATTGCCCAACATATTGTCATTTATCCTCTGTCGCTTGACTTTCAGGGGATTAGAGATTGTGTAGTATTCATCCGTCTCAAGCAAGTCAACATAGTTACCTTGTTTAAGATCATCTAATTCGAGTCTTTCATCTGTAAGGAATTCGTAGAGGAACCAGATACGTCGAGCATATTTACCCGTTGGTTTGGATTTAACATAGTCAAGGATTTTCTGTTTCGGGACTTTTTCAAATAGGGTGTCCAGTATAGCAAGGTTTGTCCCGTCATATTTAAGCGCAAACTCAAGGTGGTCGCCCACTGTCTCTCCCGGCCAATAGCGGGGGGGATATATTTCTTCGATGATTGTCCCGTCCGAATCGATCTTATGAATTACGGTAGTGGCTACACGTGAAGTGTGCCACGTAGGGATAACATCGATGTCGAATCGTTCGATGAGAGCAGCGTATCCTGCGAGTCTATATTCAGGCAGGACAGGTTCTTTAATTGTCAATACTGCCTCCGGAAAAACGGTTACATATCAGGAATTATGATTACAAATTGGGGAATAGCAAGAAAAATCATTACGGATAAAGGAGGATATTTACCTGCGATGAAATACCGTTATATGACGAGAAAAAGTGTTATAAAACGGGATGTGATCGGCGAAATTATTACGGGCGCTAAGTTGAGCGGTAACGCGCTTATCTTCAAGAGGTTATCTGACGGGAAAAGCAAGGCTTGTTTTCTGGTCGTAAGCTATTGTATGACAATCCGGTGCATGCTGTTTTAGGTATTTCGAGGGAGAAATATCAGAAATATTGACCCGCAGATATGTAGTATGTGATCTCGCCATTTCGGGTATTAAATGCGATATCGGCCCTGCCGATTGCATTATAGAATCTGACGAGTCCGAGTCTGCCGCCTATGCCGTAGGTTAGATACGAATCCTCAAAAATATCGAAGAATGCCCGTTTCTCCTCCCATGCAAACCCGAAATCCACGAATGCGGCTAACTGGCTATGCAGCCAGCTGTTCTGTATTGCTCTAAGACGCACCTCATTATTGGAGTAATACAGCTTGCTTCCCCGACTGATACGGTCGTATTCGCCCCGAATATTTGAATAACCGGATATCGCATATAGTGGAAGGACCTCATCTGTCTTGGATGTACCGAAAAACAATCGATTGCAGAAGTTGAAGCGGTCGTTGATGTTGATAAAACTACGGGCTTTAATATACGCATTGAAATATTTCGGCTGGTAATCATGACGGTCGTAGGACATCAATTCAGCACATATCACAACATCCTGACCATCGAAAAAGAAATTATCATAGTAAACTCTGCCGATAACAACTGCAGCGGATGGCTTCAGTCTCGTCTGTTCTCTGTATCGCTGTAGTTTTATCGGAGTAAGGGTATCGGGCATTAGATTATATGTTGCATGCGAGTACTGGAAACCAACTCCCACGACAAGATTTTCGGAGAATCGTCTCTGTATGCCCGTATTGACAACTGTGCTCTTACGGTCATAGTCGAATAAATAGACCTCGCCGAGACCATCAGCCGGTTCACGGGAATGAGAATCCTTGAAAGACAGATTAACGGAATAATTACGTGACAGAAGCCGGGGCATATTCAGCCAGAGTGAGTAGGAATTGCGATCCTCGAAGTAGGAGTACATGAATCCAGGCTCTATGTACATCCCGAGGAAATCCTTATCGAGAATCCCGACATCAATATCGAGGTTATCGATCTCACCGCCTATGTTCAGAAGAGGGATAATCGTCCAGACTTCATCGAGTTCATATTCTATGATTATGCCGTTCCCGGTGTGCTGTGTATCGGATTTGACTTCAGAGAAAATGGAGAGTGTGGCGAGACGTTTACGGTCCAGTTCCCATTTCTCAGGATCAAAAACAGAGCCTTCCTGAAGATCTATTTCGTTACGTAATACCCATTCCCGCGTATTGAAATCGCCGCTGAAACGGACTTCGTCAACGATATCTCCGGCAAACAGGATATCAAGCATTAAGAATATTGAGAATATTACAGGCAGGATAGTTTTCATTCGATTACTCTATAGACCCTTAAACGTAATGCTACATATTATGTTCTGAACTCATATTGTGCAACTTAAAGACGTTTTCGGAGCTGTACTGTTAAGGTGTAGCGGCATTGTCCGATAAATCTTTTGAGCGGAATTTGTTGCCATGATCCAGTGGAGCGAAAATGCCATCGAGTAAAAACCGAATACTGATCGTAGATGACAACCGTGATATAGGTGCGTGCATTGCAGATATGCTCGGCTGGTTCGAAGTCGAGTGTGAGATGGTATCGGGAGGGGAGGAGGCAATTGATCTGCTTGGAAAGAACGAGTATTGTCTTGTAATCGCAGACACACAGATGCCCAGAGTATCCGGATTCGATCTTCTTAAGCACATTAAGAAAAACTACCCGGAGACTCAAGTCGCCATGATTTCCTCTCGGAATTCCGATATGACACAGGGATTGATTGTAAAGAGCGATGCTGACTTCTATATCCCAAAACCAATTACTCTGTCTGATGTGAAAAAGCTTATTAGAGCTACAGTAAGATTCTGACACAATATTCTCATTCAACTTACGAATTTTTCATTGCATCGTTTTATTGCGGCATTTATAATGATGCCGGTCAATAAGCTTAACCCGATTCTGTCCTTATACGGCAAGGAGGAAAAATGAAGAGATTAATTGGTGTATTCTCGATTCTTATCGCGCTAATGCTGCTTGTATCCGTTACGGGTTGCGGCGATGATGATGATGAGGGAACCGGATCCACGACGACAACAATGACGAGCGAGCAAACAGCCCAGCAGATACAATACAGCATGGAAGAAATCGGTTTTGCGTCCGTTAGTGCCGCACTGGGTGAAGCTACAATGAAGTGGGATGGCTGGGAAAAGCCGGATATTTCCGGTTATGGCAAAATTTCGAGCGAATGGTATGATTACCAGAACGGTTGGCATACATACCACATCGACACAACGATGACAGAGACGGAAGATGGTATTACCACATCTGTCACACTCGATCTTGATGAGCAGATACGGTTCTCAATGAATGGGACCTACTACGAAGAGCCCCCAGAGGGTCTTGACAAGCTCGAAGAAAAGACGGATGTGGAAGTCACGGCATCTATGGTCGATCCGGAATACGGAACAACGAATATCGGTCTTAACGCAGATGTAGACGCTACCCTCGAGCTTCAGGATAATGACAATTTGATGATGAATATGACCGAGAGTTTTGGTTTGACTCTTTCGACAACAAATCCTGAGTATGGCACGGGAAATTACGAATACAATTACTCTGTTGAAACGACCAATCTTGTTGTTACACCGGAAGATTACTACACATGCCCGATATCGGGTACGATTACGATGACCGTAAGTGTGTCATATTCTGATGGTTCCAGCACTATGGTTGGTAGTGGCACTGCCACACTTGTATTTAATGATGGTGATGTTAACTCCACCATTACGGTTGGCAATGACCAGTATACCGAGACTTACACGAACTTCTGTAATTCTGACTACTGGATTTCAAGCAGATCGTACAGAGACCTGGCAAAAGCAGCATTGAAATAGTTGTAGATACTTGGATTATGAGGCTCGTTCCGGTTTGGGACGAGCCTCTGTGTTTGATTCAACTCAGTACTCACCACCCCTAATCTTCAGATACACAGATATTTGCCGATACCTTTAATGATAACGAACGCCTGAAGGCGTCAATCTGTATACAGAAAGAACATATATGGATATCGCAACAATCGGTGGACTGATAATCGGTGTATCGGCGGTGGTGATTGCATTCCTGCTCGAGGGTGGAAATCTCTCGATGGTCGTGCAGATTCCAGCCATGATAATCGTGATTGTCGGAACATTCGGTGCGGCAACAATTACTACCTCGTTCGAAAATATGCTGCGCCTGCCAAAATATATGCGTATAGCTTTAACGGGAACCCAGTTCGATCCTCAAATGCTTATTAATGATATAGTACGGCTTGCTGAAAGAGCGCGGCGGGAGGGAATTCTCGGTCTTGAGAATAATCTTCCATCCATAGAACCGGGTTTTTTCCGTAATGCGATGAGACTTGTAATAGACGGTACGGAGGTTACCGTACTGCGAGAGACTCTGGAAGCCGAGATGGCATACATGACGGAACGTCATAAGGTTGCTATCACTCTTTTCAGCAAACTGGGCGGTTTTTCACCGACTTTCGGGATTATCGGCACAGTTATGGGGCTGATTCATGCTCTTGCGAGTACGGATGATGAATCCAAGATGGCTTCCGCAATAGCGTTGGCTTTTATTGCAACTCTATGGGGAATTGCACTGGCGAATCTATTCTACCTTCCAATTGCAGACAAGTTGCGACACCGACACGAGGAGGAGATGTTCAAACTTCAGCTGGTAACAGAGGGTGTGGTGGCAATACAGTCCGGCGACAATCCACGAATGATACGGTCTCGTCTGCTATCATTCCTCAATGCCAGACCGAAGAAAGGTTGATCTTCAATGACACTCCGGAAAAACCGGGATATCGAGGATCAGGAAAATCGTGACCGGTGGCTTCTAACCTATGCTGATCTGATTACGCTTCTTCTTGCGTTCTTTATCGTTATGTATTCAATGTCCCGTCTCGATGCGGACAAGTTCAATAAGATGAAAACCCAGTTGTCGAGCGTACTGAGAGGTGGAAGTACAATTTTCCCCAGGGGAGACGAGTTTGACGGTGCCGGTGCGGGGATGCTGAAAGTCGGCGATCTGAAGATGATTCAGAAGCGTATCGGAGACAAACTCGCTCTGTATGGTTCCGGGAATGCACCCGGTGTAATTGCAGGAACGCCGCTTGATACTAAAATCGCTGATGCGATCTCTACCGAGGTTACTGAGCGGGGATTAACGATTCATATCAAGGATCAGCTGTTATTCGAGTCAGGTAGTGCGGATCTTAAAGAAGAGGCGAGAGAGGTTCTCTCTTTGGTAGCGGATGAAATAAAGGGAATCAAGAACCACATCGTGATCGAGGGACACACGGACAATATACCCATAAGTACCCGAAAATACCCATCTAACTGGGAATTGTCATCTGCACGCTCAACCAATGTGGTTCGATATCTCGTTGAAAATAAAGGCTATGATCCGGTGAAAGTCTCTGCAAGAGGATTTGGAGAGTATCGTCCAATAGTTTCCAATGCCTCCGAAAACGGAAGGGCGCGCAACAGGCGAGTCGATATCGTGATCCTGACAGATGCTCTCTCGATGGTGGAGCCGACAGCAAATGATGAAGTCCGAAATCTCGTTACACCGAGACCGGAGATTAATATCATTGATTCTGTTCAGAGAGCTTCAGCGGTACCGGATAAACTCAATCGCTGATCCTTGACACTCTTATCATTGAAAATCCTTAAGAGCTTCAAGCGCTAATATTGGTGTGATATCCTGCAAAAAGTGGGCTACAATGCACGGCCAGATCGATCCGGTCTTGAAGAACAGGATCGAGAACATAAGGCTATATACGAAAATGACTATTACACCTCCGAATCCCTGGTAAATATGACCGAGTGAGAACGAAATTGAGGCGACAAGAATCGCAACAGTACGATTACCAAACAATTTATCGAGTCTTGTCAGGGCATATCCTCGAAAAGCTGTTTCCTCCGCGAAAGCCACAATAAATGCGAGGACCGCCCATGCCATTTTCTCCGATGTACTCTCCGGCAGAAGAAAAGCGGGATTACGGAAATCTTCGAAACCGATTGCGACCAGTCCGAGAGACAGAGCTATAAGCAGTATCTGTGCGCCGACGAAGAATGCGAGTCCGGTCATGATTTTGTCGAGTGAGAACCTGTCGTATCCCATTGATCCAAACCCGGCGGATTCATGCCGTACAACAAACAGAACAACAGTAAAAACAAGAAGCTGGATTATCATAGTGGGCAGGTAGACCTCAAGGACGGGACTGGTCATAAGCTTCTGTAGATGGTCGATATTCTGTGACTGGAGTAACCCCGTTCCAAGCGGCCAAATGACAAGCAGGACGAGCAGCAAGGCATAACTTGGTCGTGTAATCCTGAACGGCTGGGGTGCCAGGTTATTCTGTTCTTTTTCCGTACTGAATGTCATGTTGTCCAATAGATGATCTCTCTATTCAGTGCCGTTACCCTTCTTAAATGCACCTATTATCAGAGCTATTCCAACAACAATCGGTATAAGGGGCCACATTTTTGAAAGGCTTGGAATAATATCCAGATTCGAGAGTAAAAACAGTGTGCCGACTCCGAGTGTGATAACACCGCCAATCAGCAAACCTCGTTTTTCGTCATTGTTACTATTCTTATCTGTCATGTTTTACCTCCAACATGAAAATCGCTATGAGTATTACATTGTTCAACAAAATTGTTGCCAGGCCCGGATCAACCGATACATTGTTTGAATGACTCAAGACTTCAAAGACAAACCGAAACCGTTGGATTTGCAGAGTGGCATTATCTATGGTCCGGTCAATTCCCGCCGTCTTGGATCATCTCTTGGGCTCAATTTACTCCCTACGGTTTACAAGTTCTGTAGTTTCAACTGTGTTTACTGTCAGTACGGATTAACGAGACCATCAGCACTCATAAAAGAGCCACAAAGCTGTGATGATATGCCGTCACCGGAAGATATGGAGCGGGCATTAAGTAGTGCACTTAAGGAATATTCGGGAGTATCGTACATTACTTTCTCCGGGAATGGTGAGTCGACGATGCATCCACAATTTCCGGAGATGGTTGATGTTGTCATTTCATGCCGTGATCGCCTGTCGCGTGAATCGGAGACTGCAATACTCAGCAATTCCACCGGTTTGCTGTTTCCTGAAGCGAGAGAATCGATATTCAAGCTGGATGCGCCTTTCATGAAACTTGACGCCGGATCGCGAGATCTGTTTCAACGGATAAATCGTCCCGACCGATCAATTGAATTCGAGAAAATCGTTGAAGAACTCATCAACTTCAGCCACCCGAATTTGAAATTGCAGGCAATATTCTTTGATGGTGATCCGTGCAATACAACCGAGAAGAATGTTGATGAATGGGCTGCTCTGCTTAGTAAAATCAAGCCCCTTGAGGTCCACATATACACCACAGAGCGACCGGTTGCGGATTCCCGCGTTCTGCCGATCTCGATCGAGAAATTAAATTGGATAGCGAGCAGAGCAGAGGAAATCTCGGGAGTGTGTGTCATACCATTTCATCGTTAGAATCAACCCAAACCCACAGCATCATATCATATTCATGTAATTCCCTCACAGTTTCCACAACTGCATCTTGCCTCCAACGAAAGGAGGAGGATGTCTTCAAGAGTCGTGTATCTGGATTGGGTCTATGAGATTTCCCGGAAAAACCTTTTCGATACAGGCGAGCGGAATAAGCTCGAAAAAGAGATAATCGAGGAGGTCAACAGGGCAATCTCGAAACTTCCCAAGTCTGATCGTGAATTTGTTCAACTCTACTGGTTCGAGGGGAGGTCGGTCGATGAACTCGCATCCATTTTCGGCAAAAGACGGCACAATATCGAGAGCCTCAACAAACGTATTCTCCGCAAGCTGAAATATCATCTCGCCGGGTATGTCAGGGAGAGATTCGGGATTGATGTCGATTCGGGTGAGGATTGCATAATCTGCAATCATCCACAAAGGGAGGAAATCGACAAGCTGTTGCTTGCGAAAAAGGAGAGCGAGACATTCAGACCGATTTACCGCAAACTGAGAGAGCGGTTCGGGATTGTTGTCAGTACACCGCAGATTCTTATCGGTCACATGAAATATCACATTCAAAAGGAGGAGTCGGATGTCTGAAAGAACGAGAAAAGTCAGAGGGGATCACTGCCTAAATGTATTCGTCTCTTATGAGCTTAAGAAACGGATAGTGGAACTTGCCGGGAAGTATGACCGGACAATGGCGGATATGGTACGATCTCTAATCAAGGTGGGTTTACCTGTCATGGAGGGGATATCTGAGGCGGAACAGCAGATGATAAGCGAATTTGTCAAACTCGCCCGCCGGATGAGAAAGATGCACGAATTGAAGGAGATGTGATACCGGAGCCTGTTTTTCACTTGCACGAACGTCGGCGATTCTTATTCTGAGGCTATGCAAAACCTTAGAATATTAATAGTCGACGACGAAGAGAAACAACGCACGATGTTGAAGGGGTTCCTTTCCAAGAAGGGATTCGATTGCAGTATGGCAGGTTCTGCCGAAGAGGCACTCAAGATGTACGAGAAGAGGGGATTCGAGATCGCTCTTCTCGATATGAAAATGCCGGGTGAGGATGGTTTGACGCTGCTGAAAAAGCTAAAAAGTCTCGATCCGCAGATTCAGGCGGTCATGATGACAGCATACGGAACTGTGGAGACGGCGGTTGATGCCATGCAGTCAGGGGCGTATCATTACATATCGAAACCGATTGATCTGGATGAGCTTCTTGCCCTGATTGACCGCGCTGGCGAGAAGCACCATCTGCTCCGCGAGAATCAGTATCTCAAGAGCGAACTCGAGCGGGTAGAGGGGGGCGGCCAGATAATCGGTGACAGCGAGCCGATTCAGCAGATTAAATCCACTATCAGCCGCGTCGCTAAAACCGGTGCAACAGTCCTTATAACGGGTGAATCCGGTACGGGAAAAGAACTCGCGGCAAAGGCGCTGCATGATCTCTCAGATCGAAGGGGAGAGCGGTTCGTGGCGGTTGCCTGCGCGGCACTGCCGGAGACCCTGCTTGAATCAGAGTTGTTCGGGCATGTCAAGGGAGCATTCACCGGTGCGACAATGAACAAGACGGGGCGGTTTGAGGCGGCTGACAAGGGGACGCTGTTCCTCGATGAGATCGGGGATATATCACCTGAAGTTCAGGTCAAACTCCTTCGAGTGCTCGAAACGATGCAGTTTGAGAAGGTCGGATCATCCGATCCGATCAAAGTGGATGTCCGTGTGATTGCTGCGACTAATCGCGATCTCAAGGCGCGAATCGAGGAGGGGAAATTCCGCGAGGATCTCTATTACCGTCTGAACGTGATAAATATCCACATGCCTCCGTTACGTGAACGCCGCGAGGATATAATGACCCTCGTTGAGAATTTCATCGAGATAAACAACGGTAAACTCGGATGTGAGATAAGGGGCGTTACACCTCCAGCGAAAGATATTCTCCTGTCTTATGACTGGCCGGGAAATGTCCGCGAGTTGATTAATATTGTCGAGAGAGCCAGCGTTCTTGCGCGCGGGGATGTTATCGACGCCTCCGATCTGTCGGGGATTGCGCCATCCACAAGCGCTGATGTTGTAACAGAGAAATTCATCACCGATTCGGATGTCCCGGCGCTGAAAGATATCGAGCGCGAACATATCCGCAAAGTTCTCGATTACACGAATTGGAACATGGCAAAGACCTCGGATCTTCTCGGCATCCACCGCAACACGCTCCGTTTGAAGATAAAAGAATACGAGTTGGAGCAGGGGTAGGTCGCGTTCCGGAGTGAGTGAAACGAACGGAGAAACATGATATTGTATTCGCAGGTCAAAACCTTTGCGGTTTTGACATCTTCTCCCACAGCAAGCTATGGGGCACCGGGGCGAAATGAATAGATGAACACCGAGTGGTTCCTATATATTTTGGCAAAAATGAAACCCGGGGTTGCCCTCGGGTTTTGTGTCTGGTTTACGTCCAGTGCACAAGATTTTTGAATTGCGTTGGCGCACGAGACTTACGCCAACCACAGAAAGACAAATCCTTGTCATTCCCGCGAAGGCGGGAATCCAGGCAAGCTGTCAAGAGATGAATGTCGAGTCTTCATAGATGATGTTGAATTACGGTCTTACCGATATCCAGACGAAGAGCCGAAATCAAAGACAGATTCGAAAACTACATTGCCCTATACAGCAGAGGACTGGACCCCTGCCTGCGCAGGGGTGACAGGCAATTATCCGTTACCATAACGACATTAATATTCCGACAAAGGTTGTTGGATTGTGTCTGGGTAGCCCAAGGCCACACAGGCTTGAGATGGCAGGGGCAGGCTCCGGCTACGTATTTTCTCTCCCAGCCCCAATAGCTCCGAGGTACACTACGTGGCGAATTTCATTTCCCACAGCAGAGACTGTGGGGCACCTTAAACCTTAGCCACGCATGCCAGCGATACATGAATACGTAGAAATCCTCCTTCCGCCTGATTCATTCGTAAACGGCTTCAATGCTTCTCCATATTTGCCGATATACCGAAAAAGGTGTAAAATCCAGTCATGAAGGAGAAAATATGGGTGTTTTCATGGAGATCATCGAGTGGGTTGATCTCGATTCAAACGACATGATTCATAGAATCCCGGAAGAGGGATCGGCCGATATAAAGCTCGGCGCCCAGTGTATTGTCCGTGAGAGCCAGTCGGCGGTCTTTTTCAACAATGGCAAGGCTACCGATATGCTCAGTCCGGGACGGCATACGCTCTCCACTCTCAACCTGCCGATTCTGACGAAAATCCTGTCGCTGCCGTGGGGATTTAAGTCGCCGTTCAGGGCAGAGGTCTATTTCGTCAACCACAAGGTATTCACCAATCTCAAGTGGGGAACAAGAGATCCGGTCGCATTCCGGGATGCGGAACTCGGGCTGATCCGCCTTCGAGGACACGGCGCTTACACCTGCCGTATTGTCGAACCGCTCGTTTTTCTGAACAAGATGGTTGGACGGCAGGCGCTCTATTCCACGTATGATATCGAAGACTATCTCCGTGATGTTATCATCGCTCGCGTGAATGACTATTTCGGTGAGAATCTTAAGACGCTGTTCGATCTGCCGGCGCAGTACACCGAAATTGCTGCTGAACTAAAGAAGATTCTGATGGACGAGTTTGGCAAGTACGGCATGGAACTCGTCGATTTCTATATCTCCGCTATCACGCCGCCGGATGAGGTCCAGCGGATGATTGACGAGAAATCCGGCATGAAGGCTGTCGGTGATCTCGATCATTTCCTGAAATACGAGATGGCGAAGGCATTCGGATCATCCGGAGCCGGTGGTTATGCCGGTCCTGGTGCGGGTCTCGGCATGGGTGCGGGAGTCGGTTTGATGGCTCCGATGATGATGTCAAAGGCATTCGCTCCGGATCAGACTGATTTCAAAAAAGAGGCTATTCCGACCATTACATGTCCTCAGTGTAATGCCGATACGCCGGAAGAATCACGCTTCTGCTACAAGTGCGGTCATCCGATGGTGCGCACAAATGAGTGTGCCAAATGCGGAACGGAACTTCCCGCAGATGCGGAATACTGCCATAAGTGCGGTACCAGAGTTCAGCCGGATAACAAACTCACTTGCCCGGAATGCGGGCAGAAACTTCCGGATGGCACCAAGTTTTGTTTCAACTGCGGTCATAAGCTCGGCGGAGACGAATGAGCTTCCGACTTGACGTAAAATGTTGCTTTTGTGGCGGTCGCCTCGATATAGACGAGGCGAGCCGCTGTATCCGCTGTGAACACTGCGGATCTATACTCAAGATAATCCGCGAGAATATGCCGACGTATTATATCCGCGACAGTGTTCTCAAGCGTGAGGTGAAATTCCTCGTCGACCGTCATCTGAAGAGCGAGGGACAGAGCCTCGTATCAAGCTGGACTGATCTTCAAAAGATCTACCTGCCGTTCCGCAGGGTCACCGGGACTGTTTTCAGAATAGGTGAGAAGCATGAAGAGGAGATCCAGTACGATTCCGAGGGGAATGAAGTCGGTCGAAAAGAGAAGACATCGCTTGATATCAAAATCGTTCAAAAGGATGTCTCATTCTGTGCGAATGATGAATACGATTGGGGACTGGAATCGCTTGGTGTGAGGTCTCAGACAGTTGCGCTAAGTCCGCTGGATAATGATTCCGTAGATGATGCCTCCTTCATGAAACCGACAGACCGTCCCGAAGAAGCCTCAAGGCGGTTAAAGGCTGCTGCTCGAAGCATGGCATCTATCGGTCTCGGTGACAGATCGAAAACTCAGCTCGATGTTGTCGGTTACGAACAGATGCTTATATATTTCCCGCTCTGGATCGGATGGATAACCACACACGATGGTCGTTTTGTCGTGCAGTTCGATCCTGTCGCAAAACGGGTAGCGACACTAAACACAGGGGAGGACATGCTGCCTCAAGCAACATCCATATCAATAGAGGGACGTGTTATAGCTGCTGCTCACCGCTGTCCAAACTGTGGTGCGGATTTCTCCGAGGCTGAGAAATCCATTGTCTATTTCTGCGATAACTGCAGGAAGCTGTTCCGCGAAACGGCAACAGGGTATGAACAGGTCCAACCCAGATTTGTGGGGACCGATGAATCCGATGCAACTCTGTTTCCATTCTGGGTCTTCGATGTGGAATCATCCGTCTATGACGGCAAGGAAGAGCTTCTTAAGGTCTTTACAATCTCGCACTTGAAAACGGGGAAATTCTTCATACCGGCTTTCAATGTTACAAATCCATCCCGTATGATCCGTCTTATTGGACAATACAACTCCGGGACGTCGAATTTGAAGTTTGAAAATCGTATTGAAAGGCGTTATAATTTCAGCGATGTAATTATGCCTCAGTCGAAGGCTAAAGAAATGATATTCCCGTTGGCTGCGGCGATTGCTGCTTCGAGAGGCTACCGTTTCGAGTACGACAGCCCGACTCGCGGTGATGGTATGGCTGAGCCGGATTTGGTCTGGATGCCGTACAAACTCGAGAAATATTTCTGGCTCGATCAGGCTACCGGAGCGGCAATCGAAAAAGCTGCTGTTGGTATATGAAAAATATCGCTGCAATTGATGTCGGTTCAAACTCAGTTCTTCTCCAAATAGTAGAAACTCATGACGGTAAGATTACTCGCACTATTGCCTCGCATGAATCAACTCCAAGAATTTCAGAGGGTTTGAAAGATATTAGACTGATAAGCAAAGAGGCTTCCAAGCGTCTTGTTGATGCTCTTACAGAATTCAAAAGCATCTGCGATTTGCACAATGCCGCTCAGATATCCTGTTATGGTACATCCGCGCTGCGGGAAGCTTTAAACAGCCGTGATGTGATATCGTCCATAAAAGAGAAGACCGGAATCACTATTGAGGTCATCTCCGGTGAGAGAGAAGCTGCACTGACATACCTTGGTGCGAGTAAGGGTATGGCTGATCTGAAAGATCATCGAATCCTTATAGATGCGGGTGGAGGATCATCAGAAATAGTGATTGCAGATAAAACAAAAATATCCGCTGCGAAGAGTTTCCGGATCGGAGCTGTTACTCTTACGGAGGAATACGAAACGAATGAATTGAAATCGAAATCTGAACTGGATAAGATCAGGCTTAAAATTGAACGGCAGATATTGGATTTCGATCTTCCCAAATCAAATCCCGATTCATCTGTGATAGTCTCAGGAGGCACACCAACGGCAATAGCGGCATTCAGCATGGGACATACAGAATACGAACCGGATCGTGTGCATGGCATTAATATCAAGATTGATGATTACAGGCGTTTGATTTATGAGCTGGGGTGCATGACACTTAAGGACCGTCGCTACGCTTTGTCATTCGAACCAAAACGCGCGGATGTAATTACAGCGGGGGGACTTCTTAGTCTCTGTTTTGCGGAACAATACAATGCCGCAAGTGTAAGAGTTTCAGAGCGAGGTCTGCGCTTTGGGCAGCTATACGAGCTTCTTGACTATCAGATTGAATTTGCTTGACACACAACCCCCCGATCATATATTGACTCGGACTGGAGGAGCGCATATAGAGAATTGATAATGAGTTAGGAAACACAAAAAATCGGAGAAGGATAATCTATGAGCGTTTCCAGTTCGAATGAACCGTGCATTGACATGCAGCGGTTTTTCTTATTTGGGCCGAACAGGTTTATTCCAATTTTCATTTTACTCCTCTTTGTCATCCTGCCGATTTCATCGGCTTCAGGATGGATGACATACAGCCTCGATGAGCCTATTACAGTTCTCCGGGCCAACTCAGCTATTGACATCATATATGACGGAGAGTATGTCTGGCTTGCAACAACAAAGGGAATTTCCGGAACAAATGATCTCGGTGAGTCGTGGATAACGTATGACGAAACCAATGGTCTGAATTCCGGGGACATATCGGCAATTGCCGCCTCAGAGGGTGATCTGTGGGTTGGGTCAGCTCACAATGTGCTTGTCAACGATCAGCAGATAGCGTGGGGTGATGGGTTTAATGTCACATCCGATCTCGGCAATATATGGGATTCGTACCAGCCACATCAGGCGACATTCTCAAATATGCTCGCGTATGACATTGCAGTTCTTGACTCGGTTGCATACGCCGGTTGTTTCGCGGGTGGATTGATACGATCGTTTGACAAGGGTGAAACATGGACTAATGTATTTGCAGATTACACCGACAGTGTTGATTTCGTGAATGAACTATTCGAAGAGTCATCCAACTACTACTACTCGGTGGTAATTGATACATTTCAGGTCGACACAACGTTTATTTGGGCTGGAAGTGCAGCCGGTGTTCACAAATATGCTTACGTAGCCGAGAATGCGAAACTAGCAGGTAATGACGTATATGACGTCGCATTTAACGGCGATTCGACCGTATGGGTGGCGGCAAGCGGTGGAGTGTCACGCTCAATATCTCCCAACAGCGGGTTTGCATATACATACAGATCATGGGATGAGGATGACGGTATGTTGTCCGACTATTTCACCGCGATTGCGGCGGATTCTGATTTCGTAATCACAGCTGCATGGGATACTGTAGGACGATCCGGACTCGGATTCAACTACACAACCGATGCCGGAGAGACATGGGATTACTCAGAACCGGATCAGGCATCGGGAGAAGAGAATATTGTAACGGAGATAGAGATATCGAATGACATTATCTTCGCCGCCTGCTCTGAGGGGGGATTGATACGGTCCACCGATGGCGGCATAAACTGGGATGCTCTCTATCTTGATGATACAGAGACATCATCGGATGATCCACACAATCGTGCATATTGTCTTTCAACAGATCAACTCGGTGAGGATTCTCTTGCTCTCTGGGTTGGGACGGATTCAGGAGTTGTTGTATTTGTCTTTGAAGACCCCACAACCGATCCTGTCGAAAAGCGGCACATACAGTTTGTGGACAGCGATACAACCGGTCAACATATCCAGGCGATTATGGTGTGGGACCTCGACACAACCCTTGTGTGGGACGATGATTCAGTCACGAAACAAATATGGGTAGCTACATGGCCGGAGGATGAGGATGTCGGTACATACATGCCCCTCAGATCCACCGACTATGGAGAGACCTGGGAGACGCCACTTGAGACGTCTCAAGTTTTCGACATTACAAGCTGGCGCGGTTCTGTAATACTTGGATTGACGGGGGCATTCCTTTATTCAACAGATTACGGACATGAGTCTTTCGAATCTGGTTATGTCGGTTCTGGAAATACACGAATATACTCTCCATTCAGAAGTCTCGAGCCTGCCGGATACTGGTTATGGGTTGGGAATCTCCAGCGCGCTATACGATGGCTGGGACCCGGATATGCATGGTTCGGAGAAACTGTCACAACCGATCCATTAAAGTTTGATTTCCATACACTCTACGACAGAGACAACAACGGTCTCAGTGGCGATTTCGTTGTAGCTCTCGGTGTCCAGTACGATGGATCGGATAAGAAAATATGGGCGGCTACTCAGAGGACAAATGTTGGAGCGTATGGGATTACCTATACGAAAAACAATGGGGATGACTGGGTAATTGCCGCTACCGGTGTTAGGGTGTGGAATTTTGCATTCGATGAATCGGATGTCTATTTCGCTGCCGATGAAGGACTCTATTTCATCGAGGATGGCACTGCTGATCCGGAGAAGATCGAGTTCGTCGAGAATGATCGCAGAGAAATTGTCCCGACCGCAGAGTTTTATGCTGTAAGAGTTGTCGATGATTATCTCTGGGCCGGATCGAGTGACGGAATTGCTATCAAGGAGTTGTCGACCGGAGACACGGATGTTTTTCGTGAATTCCGGAGTGTAACCGAACTCGAAGGTGGTGATCCGTACACGACTCCCAATCCGGTTTCTCCCACGAAGGGTGAGGGTTTCGTTCGATTCCACTATGAGTTGAATAAGGCGACAAATGTCACGATCAAGATATACGATTTCGCTATGAATCTTGTGGATATAGTTGTGGATAACGAGCCTCGTGAACCGAGAGGGGATGGTACTCAGGAGGATGAGGATACCTGGGACATGCGAAACGGAAACGGTGACCTTGTTGCCGCCGGAGTTTATTTCTTCTTTGTTGAAACCTCATCCGGAGATCAGCGGTGGGGTAAATTAATGGTATTGCCGTAGGGAAAGGAGGAACGGCATGAAGAAAGCACTTATATTTTTGAGCGTTTGTGCTGTCGTCCTTTTCAGTCAGGCGATAGCCGAAGATTATGATGGCGGTTATACCGGAGAATTTCTCGAAGTGGGATTATCCGCAAGAGCTGTTGGAATGGGACAGGCTCAGTATGCTGTCTCGGATGATGCTACGGGGATGTTCTACAATCCTGCGGGAACCGCATACATAAAAGAACGTGGCGTTGGATTTTCGTACAGAGTAATGGACCTTGACCGCAAGATGTCTTACGCCTCCGTGAATTTCCCGGTTCGCGGAGAAGCCACACTGTCTGTTGGATGGATATACAAAGGCGTAGGTGATGTTATCGAAAGAGATCGACTGGGTGAACCGGGTGATGAACTCAAAGCATGCGAGAATGTTCTCTCGGTATCATTCTCGAGGATATTTTCGAAATATATCTCAATCGGAGCAACCGCCAAGTATCATATTGCTGAACTGGCAAACGTAAACTCAACGACTGCAGGATTTGATATTGGTGCACTGTTCAGACTGGATAAAAGCGAGGAAACACTGCCGGATGAATCATTCTTCGATCTCCTCCGTTTCGGTGCACTCGTAGGCAATCTCGGTGCAAGCCATATCTGGACAACCGGAGACTACTGGCAGAAGTGGGGAGAAGCCGGTGACTCTCAGACAGATGATTTTCCTGTACTGATTGGTGGTGGAGTGTCCGCTCTCGTTATGGACAGCACACTACTCGTTGCAGTTGATGTTCGTAAATATCAATGGAAATCGCTTCGGATACAAGCGGGCGGAGAATATGCACTCGGCGAGATACTGAAACTCCGTGCGGGACTCGATGATTTCCACCCGACATTCGGTGGCGGTATAGAAAAGAAGTTTGAGAATTATACTTTGAAAATAGACTATGGCTTTTCTTCTCCGAGAGATGAGGAAAAGTCTGACCATATATTCACCGTTGGGTTTATTTTCTAACCGGCGGTAATATAGTCGATTGGGTAGGGCTATATGAAGAAATACATTAGCTGCATCATTGTGGTGATTCTGGTTTTAGCTGTCGCACCGGATGTTACCGGTCAGTCCGTGAATGAGCGCGATATTGCCGGTGTAGTGGGATTGAGGATTGCACCCGGAGCTGCACAGGCTGGAGCCGCAGAGGCATTCAGCGCTGTTCCGAATGATATATTCGCACTCTATTACAACCCGGCTGGAGCGATTGAAGCCGGAAGATATTCCGCCGGGATAATGCACCATGAGTGGATTGAGGACATACGCTCTGAGTATGTCGCCGGTTTATGGCGACCGGACAAGGTCGCTGTCGGTGTTTCACTCCTCTATAACTCGGTAGGAGATATCGAACGGCGCGATCAACCGACAACGGAGCCGATATCCTATTTTGATGCTCAGGATTTTGCCGCCGGTCTATCGGGTTCATTCTATATCGGTCCCGATTTTTCTGTCGGTGCGACACTGAAGCTCATCTATCAGAAGATCGACATCGAATCCGGTACCGCTATTGGATTTGATCTTGGTGGTTACTATCGGTTCATCGAGAACCTGGAGGTCGGGCTCGCTGTAGCGAATCTCGGATCGAAGATGAAGATCGAGAACTACGAGGCGGACCTTCCAACGGTAATCCGGGCGGGGGGAGCCTACACATGGAAAACACTCCGCGCGGGTCTGGCGATTGTAACTCCTACGGATGATGAGACTCATTTCCATATAGGTGCGGAAAACACGATAAGCGATATACTAACATTGCGTGCAGGATATGCGACCGGGTACGATATCAAAGACCTCGCATTTGGATTCGGGGTCCGTCATGATTTCGTTTCGGTCGATTATGCATACACTCCAATTGAAGCTGATTTAGGGGACTCTCATAGATTTTCATTGACGTTTAGCTGGAGGTAAAAAGTCGATGGCGAAGTACAGAATAGCCTGGCTGCCGGGAGACGGCGTTGGGATCGACGTGATGGAGGCGGCGAAGATTGTTCTGGATAAGATTGGAATCGATGCGGAGTATCCGCATGGCGATATAGGCTGGGAATTCTGGTGCAAGGAGGGCAATCCTCTTCCGGACAGGACTATCGAACTTCTGAAGCAGTGCGACTGCGCGCTGTTCGGTGCGATAACATCCAAACCGAAAGATGAAGCCGAGAATGATCTTGCACCCGAACTGAAAGGCAAGGGGCTGATATACTCATCACCGATCGTGGGATTGAGGCAGTTATTCGATCTCGGTACCAACATGCGCCCGTGCAAGGGGTATGAGGGTAATCCTCTCAATTATCGGGATGGTATCGATCTGGTGGTATTCAGAGAGAATACTGAGGACCTCTATTCGGGTGTGGAGTTTTTCCCGTTCCCGAAAGAGGTGTTCGACAGTGTAAAGACAAAGAACAAGAAGATTGAGAGGTTCGAGAAGTATGGTCTTGAAAATGTAGCTGTCTCTCTGCGGATCATCTCCGAGCAGGCATCCACGAATATCATAACGGACGCGTTCAAGTACGCAAAGCAGCACGGTTACAAGACCGTGACCGTAGTCGAGAAACCTAATGTCGTTCGTGAGACATCCGGTCTGTTCGTTCGCACCGCACGCAAGGTTGCCAAGAACTATCCGGGCATCGAACTGTGGGAGACCAATATCGACGCCATGTGTATGTGGCTTATCAAGAACCCGCTCGACTATGGCGTTATTGTGACATCCAACATGTTCGGCGATATTATCTCCGACTTGTGCGCACAGCTTGTAGGCGGACTCGGATTCGCATGTTCCGGTAATATCGGTTCCGAGCTGGCCGTATTCGAACCGACGCACGGTTCCGCTCCGAAGTATGCGGGACAGTACAAGGTCAATCCGATGGCGATGCTGCTTACGACAAAGATGATGCTCGACTGGCTCGGTGAAACTGACAAGGCGAAAGCGCTCGAGGAGTCGATTGCAAAGACGATCAAGAACGGCGAGATCAAGACCTACGACATGGGTGGAACCAACACGACGCTCGATGTCGCAAATGCAGTCGCTGAAAATCTCTGATATTATACTATATGATGGCATCTTAAACGGCGGGTAGCAATGCCCGCCGTTTTTATTTAATTGAACTTGTCGGGTTTCTACATGCCTTTGGCATTTCGGAACCCGACATTCAGCTTATTAATAATCCAATATACTTTGTCATTCCCGCGAAGGCGGGAATCCAGGCGAGAATACAAAAGACGTATACAAAATTGCATGACAAGCCCTGAATCAGAGACATTTTTATGTTACATATTAAGACCGGAATAAATGTCTTTTATGAGAACTACATTCCCCTTTACAGATAAGGCCTGGACTCCTGCCTGCGCAGGAGTGACAGAGTATACGTGGTCAGAAGACCTACACTCTGACGAAAGCCAACTTGAAAATATTTGGTCAGGATCCCGTACTTCCGAAGCTCACTGAAGATGCGATTTGTTGTACGAGGGCAGGTTCCGAGACATGAGCAAACCGGATATACGGTGCTTAATTAATTCTGCTAAAAAGATTTTCTGATTGCACGTATTTCAGTTGTAGGTGATATTATATGAGTCGTTTTAGAGAATATCGCGAACACGGACTAAGATAATATTTTACCAACAGGAGATAATAGATGGGATTCGCAAATTTAACAACTACAGTAACAGCGAGGAGTCTGACTCTTCCGGCAATTCGACCGCGCTCACTATCGATTCAGGCTGTCCTGCTGTTTGCAGCATCGTTTCTGCTTCCAGCCGCAGCACATCTTATAGGTCTTCCGGTACGGTATCTGGTCCCCATGCATTGGCCGGTGATACTTGTCGGATTGTGCTATGGCTGGCGCTCGGGTTTGTTGGTCGGCGCTGCTGCACCAATATTGAGTTATGTGATATCCGGAATGCCGCTGCCGGGAATATTACCATCAATGACAGTTGAACTGGCAACCTACGGTCTCGTCGTAGGACTCTGCCGCGAGGTATTCCGCATGAACGGCTGGATGGCGACTGCGCTGTCGTTGGTAATCGGACGGATTGTGTTTATCTCATTCGCAATTGCAACGGCGGCTATTGCGGGATCAATACCGGCATACCTTAAGGCTGCGATGCTGCCGGGTTTGGTAGCTGCCGTACTTCAGTTCGCACTGCTGCCGTTTGTCGCGATCTGGTGGGTAAACAGAGAGAGTGGAAAATAGTCTTTCCGTAGGTCAGGAGCCTTGTGCTCCTGACATAGTTCACCTGAAAGGTGAACTACCCATCTATGCAATTTATATGGCTGGCGTACGTTTCGTGAGCCAGCTTATTTGTCTTATTGGGATATTTATGGTCTTGTCATTCCCGCGGAGCGGCTTGTTGAAAAAGTCTGTTACGCCAGATCCTGCTCGCCACAGGCGAGTGTGATCTGGCGTGATTCAAATCCCCAGTGTTTACAAGGCCATTCAGTCAGGTCACACTGCCAGAGGCAGTCAAGCCCCGCCTGCGGCGGGCAGGACCTGACTGAACTCCACTAACTAACCTTTTTCAACAAGCCCGGAGGCAGGAATCCAGGCGAGTTGATAAAAGACGAAAATAAGGTCGTTATAGCAGCCGTTTAATCAGATCTTCTGAATTTCTGATCTCAGCGGATTCTTTGATAACGAGACGACCCATATTACATTGCGGAAATGGATCGGAAATAATCATGTAAGCAGGTTCTGTCGGACTATGGTTTCTGCTTTTCCTCTCCTACCAGGGAGCACCAAATGACCAGAACGATCGCACCCGATTTCGATCTGAATGGACCGTGTTCAACACTCTCGGGAACCACACGAAATGTCCCCGCAGCGTATGTTTTACCCTCACTCTCAATCTCCCCATCCAGCACGTAATGGAGTTCTGTGAATCGGTGACTGTGACTCGCCATTTCCCAACCGGGAGAGAGTTTCAAAATGATGGTCCTGGGTGCTATTGTACCGCCTACACTAAGGACCTTCTGCATAGTGCCGTCCGGATACTCTGGTGCTTCAGACCACGTCAGATCATTCGTATTTACACTTATGGATTTCATTGGTCACGGCTCCTGTTAGTTTGTTGCATTTCCCCATCTTGAAGCACCTCGGAAGAAGATACACCGTTCACTGATAACTGTTCTGACAATTCCTTTTTCACGAAGCATTGAATGGAGAACTCCGGAAACGCCGGAAGCACCTTCAATCCATGCTACAGCCGTACTCCAATTCATCACTATTCATCAACCGGCACTTGAACTTTTGCTTTCTTCCTCCGGGTCAACAATCGTATAGTCATGGTTTATATTTACACTCTTACTCAGCATTATGGATGCGCTACAGTACTTGTTTTCACTTAGTTCAATTGCCCGTTCCACATCTGCGGGCAGAATGTTCGATCCTGAAAGGATGTAGTGGAGTTTGATGTCGGTGAATACCTTCGGGTGTTCTGCTGCTTGTTCCGCCTCAACCTCCACACTGAAGTCATCCAACTTGACCCGCTTCTTCCTGAGGATAGATACTACATCCATAGCGGAGCAGCTTGTAAGAGCCATAAGCAGCAATTCCATCGGTCGGGATCCGGCAGAGAAACCTCCATACTTCTCGGGACCGTCTATTGTGACCCAGTGGCCCGAGTTACCAACTACTGCCATAGCGAGTCCGCTGATTTGTTTAAGCTTCACATTCATATTACCTCTTTACTATTCACATGTTATGTTTTTTACTTCACCGTCCTGTTAGATTCCCTTCATGTCGATAATCGTTCACTGGCGCGGTCTGATCGCCTCTGATTCGATCAAGTCAACCATCAATTGAGTATAGTCTATCGACCGGTCTTAACAAAATCATGTGTATTCCCAACTGCTACTACAGAGCGCCTCACATTCCAGACCGTCCAGCCAAATAGCGTTTGCGAGTTTTTTTGCGACCTGCGCCGAGTGATATCAAGAACTCCCGGCATACATCGGTTTTGTAAGGGCATGGTCAGGAATCTCTTATTGACTTTTTATCTCACCTTCCAACAACTTACAAAGCAAAGGATGTGCCGGATTCTGAGAGACAGGAAATCACCTCGGCCAGCTTATTGTGCCACTGCCACATACACACAGGGAGTATAAGGAATACTCAGGAGCGAGCCAGAGAAGGGGGGACGTTTAGAGTGCACTATTGCATTCGTAATATATATAATCGTGCAATAATGCATGTCGTACGGCAGAGACTGGTGCAGGGAAGCGCTATCTTCTTGGAAGGACTTGAATGAGTTTCGCTGAGTGGGTTATTCAACAAGCCGGGGGTCAGAAATCAGGCAAGGTTATAAAGGACGATCACTGGAACATCACATAGGCAGTGTGGCCCGGGTCTGCGACCCGGGTATCATTCTGATGTACACAAGAGACAAAATCCACCTTTCAACACAGCATGAACTTTCAAAACTGATGTCTTATTTCATATTCGATATTGTATGAAACCCGGGTCGACCCGGGCCACGCCAGCCATAAGAAGAATTGTTATTAACACTACGATCAGAGAGAGTTTTAGTGAGCAGAAGGGATCCGTCACCCCTTAAAATTGCCGTCCAGAAGATTGCCGATTGGTTTGAGGGATTCGACGTGGTCGCAGATGACTTTAAGTGTAGCGGTGATCGGCATTGCAAGGATGACTCCCGCACCACCCCACAGCCAGCCCCAGTAGAGTGTCGCGATCAATACCGACGTCAGGTTCATGTTGATTCTGTCACCGACCAGCTTCGGTGTGACGATATTCCCCTCGAGGAACTGGATGATGAAGAAGAATATCGCGATGTAGAGCATCCACCAGAGAGAGCCGTACTCGATGGACGCTATTATCATCGGCGGTATTGCACCGAGAAATGCGCCGACATAAGGTATCAGGTTGAGTACACCCGCGAGTGGTCCCCAGACATAGGCGTACGGTACACCCATTATGATAAGCCCGATTGTTACGACAACTCCGAGACCTGCGGAGGTCGCTGTTTTCACGACAAGAAAACCGGATACCTTGTCTGATATCTGGTCGATTATTTTCCTCGATGCCTGCGAGACCTCAAGACCAAATAGATTCGCGAGTTTCTCTCTGAAACCAACCTGCTCGATTAGCGCAAAGGAGGTTATTAGAAGCACAACCAATAGTTTCCACATCATACCAAGTGCGGAGCCAAGCCCGGCAAACAGGTAACCGGAAACAGATGCGATATCGTTCCACTTGATATCCTTGAGAATGTTGGTCTTGTCTTCCTGCAGATCTCCCGGCAGATATTGCGCGAGAGATGGAAAACGTTCAAGCCATGCCGAGACCTGATTTTGAAAGCTCTTCCAATAGACAGGAAGAACACTAACGAGGTCACCGGCCTGTGAGCCAATCAGCGCTGCTGTAGACAGGAATATTACAAGAGTGAAGAACACAACGATTAAAACCGCCGCAGTGTGTGGAATCCGGAAGCGCTTCAGAAGATGCACCAGCGGAGTCAGCACAAATGCGAGTGTTATGCCGAGAACTGTCGGGACAAGGATCGGGCGAGCGTAATAGAAGAACGCGGTCACGACCATGATAGTAACCGCCGGTATGGCAAGTTGCTGAATTTTCAGCACGCCCTGATCGGAACGGTCTGTCACCTATGTCCCCTCTACGAGTCTGTCGAATTCATCCTCGGTCACGATGCGTATTCCGAGTTGCTGTGCCTTGTCGAGCTTTGAACCGGGATTTGCACCGACGACTAAACCGTCGGTCTTCTTTGATACCGAAGATACCACTCTCGCACCGAGAGATTCAAGTTTTTTCTTTGCCTGCGAACGGGAGTATTTTTCCAAGGTCCCCGTAATGACGAATGACTGCCCCTCAAGCGGTTTCGGACCCTTCGGAGCATCCTCGACCGGGAAGACCATCCCGGAATCTTTGAGTCTGCGAATGAAATCTTTAGTTTCATCAAGATCAAAGAAATCCCATATTGATTGAGCGACAATAGGACCGATCTCGTTTATCGCAGATAGAGTATCGACGGATGCGATACTGATATTCTCCAGAGAGTGGAATTCCCGCGCAAGTACCTGCGCCAGATGTTCACCGACGTTTCTTATCCCGAGTGCATTAATCAGATGGGGAAGATCCGGCTTTTTGCTTTTCTCAATCGAATTTAGAATATTCTGTGCGAGTTTCTCACCCATCCTATCCATTTTTAGAAGATCGTCACTCTTAAGATAGTAGAGGTCAGCGGCATCCTTAATCATCTCCATATCGACCATTTTTTCGATCCACTTGCCGCCGAGTCCGTCAATGTCCACACCCGATTTCGAAACGAAGTGTATAATTCGTTCAACAACTTGCGCCGGACAGGATGGATTGATACAGCGAATGTAAACGCCATCCGGGTCTTTATGCACATCTGATCCACATGCAGGGCAGGTAATAGGCATTTCAAAATCTTTTTCGCTTCCTGTGCGTTTGTCGAAAATCGGCTTCACAACCTCCGGGATAACATCACCGGCTCGCTGGATAAGTACCGTATCACCGATCCTGACTCCCTTGCGGCGAAGTTCATCCTCGTTGTGAAGGCTCGCGCGGCGAACCTCGACTCCGCCAACACGGACGGGCTTGAGATGTGCTACCGGTGTAAGAATTCCCGTACGCCCAACTTGTACACCGATATCTTCGATTATCGTTGTCGCCTGTTCGGGGGGGAATTTCCATGCTACCGCCCAGCGTGGCGAGCGGGAGAGTTCGCCCAGCTTCTGCTGTTGACGGTACGAGTTTATCTTGACGACCATACCATCGACATCGAAAGAGAGAGTCTCTCTTATTTCGATGAACTCAGCGCACCGTTTCTCAACTTCTTCTGGTGAAACGTGAACTTTAACAAGTTCCGAGACACTGAATCCGATATCTCGAAGGTATTGAAGAGTGTCGTAGTGTTTGTGCATATCCTCTCTCAGTCCTTCCACAACTCCGACAGAATATGCAAACATGAAGAGGGGACGGGATGCGGTCACTTTCGGATCGAGTTGCCGTAGAGAGCCCGCCGCGGCATTTCGCGGGTTGGCGAAGAGCTGCTCACCAATTTCCTCGCGCTTTCTGTTAAGCTCAATGAAGGCATCCTTCTTGATTACAACTTCGCCTCGGACCTCCAGTTTCGACGGGGTATTGTCGGAGAGGAGTCGGAGTGGGATATTCCTGACCGTACGGATGTTGTCGGTAATGACTTCGCCCGTAAAACCATCTCCGCGAGTTGAAGCCATAGTCAGGATGCCATTTTCGTAGACAAGTTCAACAGCAAGGCCATCGAGTTTGGGCTCAGTGACATATTCGATTTTCTCAGTATCGCCTTCAAGATCGGTCTCGACTCGACGGACGAAATCTCTGAATTCGTCATCTGATGTCACCTTGCCCAGACTTAGCATCGGAATAGAGTGTTTAACCTGTTCGAATTTCTCGGATGGCGCCGCTCCGACACGCTGAGTGGGGGAGTCGGGCATTTTTAATTGAGGGAATTCAGATTCGAGTTCACTCAGTCGGTCAAAGAGACGGTCGTATTCCGCATCTGATATCACGGGATCATCGAGCACATAGTAGCGATGATTGTGATAATGCAGCTTATCCGTGAGTTTTTGTATTTCTTTACGGGCTTCGGACTCGTTCATAGGTGCGATTTTAGTTCAGTGTTCAGTATATGTCAATCATAATGGATACATACAATGTCTGTGATAAACAAGCGTTCGCGACAGCAGGAACCTCTTCCTGCCGTAAAATATCTTGTCTATTGTCTTGTATGTCGAAAGTTTTGACTTTCGACGTGTCGAAACCACGAGGGTTTCGACCTACGGGAACTTCGTAGGTCAGGATCCCTGTGGTCCTGACTCTTCTCCTGTCAGGAAAGGACTACTGACAGCGCACAACAGGCACAAACAAGAGCGGCGGCGGGTGTTTTGAATCCCGCCGCCGAAAGTCTGCGGTATGGTGCTTAACGTAGCTGCAGACCTCTAATGTCCGCCGCCTTTCTTTCCCTTCACCATGATCTTCGCGGAGTCTACCATTGCTTCCGCACTATCGACCACTGCCGCACTATCAGGCATCTGGCCTTCCATCTTGACTTCCACAGGCTTGGAATGTTGTTCTGTGTCCTGTGCTCCGGTTTTCTGCGGAATTTCCTTTTCCTCTTCTCCGCCACACCCTGCGATGAATGCCGCCGAGAAGATCAGGATTACGAGCAGAAGAAATCCCTTCTTCATATTATCCCTCCTCCAATAAGTTTAGTATACCAACCATTTCAAACACATCCTAAAATGTTAGTCAACAAAAAGTTGGGTGTTCTGTATCCATTTTTTGTTGAATCGTAGCGGATGAAAATCTATAATCGGGCATTTACGGACCGGTGAAACAAACCTGCTCGTCATGCTGTAGAAGACTAAAGGATTAGCCGGGAAAGGATTCATAAAAATGCCGTTTCTACCTACCGTGGCGCAAGCCTCATCATTGAACTTCTGGGATCTGATTGCGCAGTCGAGTTTCTTTGCGCTGTTAGTGCTTCTGATACTCGTTTTCATGTCACTTGTTTCATGGGCGATTATTATCGCCAAATACCGCCTTTTCAGTTCAGTGACACGAAATAACGACCATTTCATACGGGCATTCAGGAAACGGCGCCGTCTCCAGGATGCAATTGCGAAAACCGCTCCCTACAAGGCAAGCCCCATGTATTATGTTTTGGAGAACGGTTTGAAAGACCTTGAACATATAGTGCAGACCAAGAAGGGGGAGGGGAATCTCCAGGCCGGTTTGGTCAAGCTTGATGAGTATGATCTGGATGCAATAGAAAAAACTCTCGACCGCTCGGCGAATGAGAAGGTCGCGGAACTGGAGAAATACACGATATTCCTCGCATCTACCGGCAACTCTGCCCCCTATTTCGGTCTTCTCGGAACCTGCTGGGGTGTTATGAGCGCATTTATGAATATCGGTGTTCGCGGATCAGCATCTCTCGCTGTTGTTGCTCCCGGTATTGCCGAAGCTCTTATCGCGACAATTGTCGGACTCGCCGCGGCTATTCCGGCGGTAATCGCCCACAATTGGGCAAGCAGTAAACTCAGATCCATCGGTGGCGAATTGGAGAATTTCGAGCTTGAATTTCTCTCCGCCGTCCAGAAGGAGAATGAGTTTTGATTAAACGCCGCGAATACAGGGTCATGTCCGATATAAATGTCACCAATCTGGTTGATGTTGTTCTGGTGCTACTGATCGTATTTATGATCTCCGCGCCGCTGCTTCAATCCGGAATAGATATAGACCTGCCCCAAACAACATTCGTTGATAAGGAACTCTCTGAGGGTGTCGTGATTACCATTAATGAGAAGGGGGGGATTTTCATTGATGATGTTTTCACGCGCGCTGAGAATCTTGAGGAGAATCTCAACAAATATATGGGGCGTAACAAGGTCAGTGCGATCTATCTGCGAAGCGATAAGGATGTCCCCTACGGGGTTGTTATAGATGTCATCGCGAGGCTGAAGAAGATGGGTATCGTGAATGTCGGACTCGTAACCAAACCGTATGAAGAGGAAAATCCCTCTTGAGAAGATCGGATTTTGTCATATCGGTGCTGCTGCATGTAGGACTTCTGGCGTTGATAATAATCGTATCATCGGCGAGAAGCGGTGCGACTCAGTTCGACCCGGATGAGATCGCGAATGTAGAAATACTCGATCAGCTTCCGATGGGTGGAGGACCATCTGCACAGCAGGCAGAACCCGAGCCTGAACCGGAACCGGAACCGGAGGAGGTACCGTTGCCGGACATGCCAACAGAAATGGCTACCGATGTGCAGGAGGATGAACCGGTCAAGCTGGCATCCATAACAGAACCGGCTGAAATTGAGGTAGAAAGTATTAAAGAGAAGAAACCGGTTACTAAACCGAAAGAAAAGCCCAAACCAAAACCGAAAACGACTGAGACCAAACCGAAGGAGACCTCCGATTCTGAAAAAACATCTGACGAAACTAAAACGGTGATTGGTGAGGGTGAGGTCAAGACCACAATCGGAGTCGGCACGGGAACCGGAACCGGTGGCGTGGGGGATTTTCCGTACGATATTCGAAGGGCTGTGCAGTTGATCGACAGAAACTGGGTCAATCCGGTATTGTCTCAGAAATCGCTTCGCTGTACGGTCTATTTTCAGATTGACAGAAACGGTGAGATAAAAGGCGCAACAGTGGAGGAATCATCCGGTCACAATCAATTCGATATGTATGCGCTTGCGGCTGTAATGCGAACCGCAGAACTTCCGCCTCTGCCCGCAAGCTACCGATATGACGTTCTCGGATTTCATCTGGAGTTTGAATACAAGCCATGATAAGATACAGACTGCTTTTTACGATTGTCTTGCTCTTGCTTACAGCCTCAGTAGGACTTGCACAGATGGATGTTGGTTATAAACTGAGGCGCACCGGCTTCGATCAATTCAAGATTTCGATTCAGGATTTTGGGATAACAAATGAGGTAGCATCCTTCAATGATTCAGTTATTACCCGTAATATTGCGCAGATTATACGAAACGACCTGTCATTCCATGTTGCGTTCGAGCATGTTCCGCTCGACTCGTTCCTTCTCGAAGTCCTTGAACTCGATGAGGCAACACACAGCGCATGGCACTATATGGGATCGGACTATCTTGTAGAGGGGAATGTGTCATTCGGTGCGGAGGATGTCTCCGTCAGATACAAGATATGGGACTTGAGCCGGGATAGTGAAATTCGGTCGGATGGTTTCCGTACTCCGAGGGACAATTACCGAAGACTCGCGCATGTAATCTCGGATGCTGTCGTCAAGGATATTACGGCGATGAAACCGATATTTAACAGCCGGATAGCATTTGTTTCCTCAAAGAGTGGCAACAAAGAGATATATATGTGTGACTATGACGGCGCGGATGTCGTTACTGTGACAACCAACAGATCGATCAACCTGTCGCCGGTCTGGTCACCGGATGGAGAGGATGTGTATTACACATCATATCGCGACGGTCGACCGCATCTGTGGAAAGTGAACCTACCGAGCAGCAGTCACTCGAAGGTTGCGGCATATCCGGGTATAAATTCTGCAGCGGCTGTGTCCCCGCATAATAACGAAATCTGCCTCACTCTGACCCGTGACGGTAACGCGGAGTTATATATTCTCGATCTTGCCGGGAAGATTAAACAGAGGTTGACTCGGACCCGCGCCATAGAATCGGGACCGTCATTTGGACCGGGAGGATACACAATAGCTTTTTCGTCCGACAGAACAGGAAGTCCGCAGATTTATGTTATGGACCGGGATGGCTTAAATGTTCACAGGGTAACATTTCAGGGTAACTACAACGACTCACCGGCACTGTCTCCGGATGGTACCAAGGTGGCGTTTGTTACACGCAGTCGAAGGGGGGCATTTGATATATGTGTAGTGGATATTACGGGAGAGAATTTCCGTATCATTACAGATAGTGGTGCGAACGAAAACCCCCATTGGGCGCCGGATGGGTACCATCTGGTTTACTCGAAGCGCATAGGGGATGAGAGCGATATATACATCAACGATTTCAGGAATTTCGGAGGGGAGAGGAGGATTACAAAAGACGGTAAATCGAGTAACCCGTACTGGTCACCGATTATGCGCTGAAGCGCAAGTTATTTGTTGACCGGAGTGTCCGATAATTGTAGCTTTATACGTTGAATATAGACTGGTTTGAAAATTAGGTTGTTTGTATAAGGGACAAGGAGGATTGGAAATGTCACGGAAAACACTAAATGTCCTCGTGTTATTCAGTTTAATGCTGACACTGGGAGTATTCGGATGCGGTGGCAATGGTGATGATATTGAACCTATAAAGCCAGAACCGGAACCCGTTGTCACACCGGAGCCGCCTGATACAACACCGGTGATTCCGCCGCCACCACCTGTTCTGTCTGAGGCTGATTTCAAGGTCGCGTATTTCGATTTTGACAAGTACAACCTTCGCTCGGATGCCCGTCAGGCGCTGGAAGCCAATGCGAAGATTTTGCGTGAGAATCCGAATGTACGCGTAATGCTCGAAGGACACTGCGACGAACGTGGAACGGTTGAATATAACCTCGCTCTGGGTGAGAAGCGTGCTCGCTCGGCTATGGAATATTGTGAGAGTCTCGGTGTTTCGGGAACCCGCATGGAGATTATATCCTACGGTAAGGAACGCCCGGTGGCACTCGGACACAATGAAGAAGCGTGGCAGAAAAATCGTCGCGTGAAATTCACAATTATTGAACAGTAGAAGCTGTATTTAGATGATTATGAGGCGATTCGGTATTGCTATTATACCAATCGTCCTCCTTCTGCTTGTTGCGGGGTGCTCATCCAGCCGCAAACTGGATGAAATGGCTCTGCAGGTAAATGTACTCGAACAGCAGAACAGGGCGATTGAAGACAAGCTGATCGAGATGGATTCACTCAATGTGACCCTTCTCGAAGCTCTCCGTACCTTTAAGGCACGTACGGAATTTGCTGAGAAAGCGGGAGATGCCCGTCTTGATGAAATCAGCTCGAAGGTCAATGATGTTCTTGACCGCATGGAACGGATGCAACAGTCGATTGCCGCACTCCAGCAGGGTTTGGTAAGAGCACCTGCAGCCGATTCGACATCCGCTGACAGTCTTGGTGACTCCACTGTGGTTGTAATGACCGACGCACGGCGGCTGTATAATCAGGCATTCAAGGACATGGCATCGGGGAATTTTGAACTCGCAATACTTGGTTTTAACGAGTACGTGAAGACTTTCCCCACAACAGACCTGACAGATGACGCCCAGTTCTGGATCGGCGAATGTTACTACCGTCAGCAGAACTACGAAGCCGCGCTTGATGAGTATTCAAAGATTGAGACGGGATACACAGATTCGGATAAGCTGTCTATGACTCTATATAAGCTCGGTCGGTGCCATGAGGAAGCTGGAAACAGGACAAAAGCCAGATCATACTATCAGAAAACACTCGAACAATTCCCGGAATCGACGAGTGCGGAGCTATCAAAACAGAAACTCGACAGTCTCGGCGGTGGTGGATAAGATCATGACAAATCGGCGCATCAATGTAGAAATAACCGACACGAACAAGATTCCGAATGGAAAGGCATTTTACGATAATTTCGAAAAGGTGCTCAACTTCGCAATAAAATCCCGGGGGAAATTCTATTCCTATGTCCAGAGTGACCAGTTTTCAATTGACCTCGACAGGCGGGGCAATGTCCTGAATATCGAGGTCAATATAGGCAAAGACTACTGGGAGGTCGATTCGAACATCAAACCTCCGGAGAATGTCCCGTACAAGAAACTCCGTTTTCTCGATCACCGTCTCGACATAGTGGGAGAAGCATATTATACCGACGAGAATCACTCCTGCCTCTATATCTCATTTACCGATGACAACCACTTCAAGACCTACGAGATAGCACGTAATCTTATAGTTGAAGTGAACCTTGTTAATGAAATATCCGGTATATGGTTGCTGGATATTGAAGAGGACTTCGGTTTCAAGAATGAGATGGAATATCGTAAGAGTCCTAAGGCTCGGAAGAAGTAGCTGCTGTATCCGGCTGAGATTTATACCAATCCCAGAATGATCGCCATTCACTCTCCATCGTTTCTGCAAGTTTGATCTGTTTTGCAAGGGAATAGTCGAACTCGAGAAGCTCTGCACTCGGCTCTCCGAGACTCAACTTGCAGGGTGATTTCGGGGTGTATGTTTCACTCCGCCTGAGCATACGGTACACCAACCCCTCCGGTATTTGCGTGAATTGATGCAAATCGCGGAATCTTGTCGAGATGTCGATATAAACAGACCTGTCATCCGTCCGGGCGATGGCTGTAATGAGTGACTGGTACGCATCCTCGATCTCGCTCACTTCGTACGGCTCACCCCGCTCGAATTTCCGTAACAGCGGCATCAGGCGGTCAATATTCGGTTTGATCCGTGAATAGAGTGCGCTGTCTGCCTGTGTCAGATATTTGAAATACCAGCTTCGACGGAGAAGCTCGACATCTATCGGTGTAACATCCGGTCGGTGACCGTCAATATGCTGCTTGTAGACCAGGGGGGAGTAGAAGTCCCAGTTGGATGTCAGGAATATCGCGCCATCGTCCATATTATCAGTGAGAATATGAGTCTGTATGTCAGCATAACGGTAATCATGCCGGTCGGCAATCGGTCTGTTCTCGATTACCATATACACTCCAGCCGTAAGAAGGAGAAGCGCTGTTACAATAGTAGTCACTACAGGTTGCTTCTTTGGCATGATTAAACCGATTATATAATTCACGATCCAGATAATTCCGATTGCGGCAAAAACCACATATACGAAGACCTCCGGTAGGAGGTAGGTGTCAACTTCGGGGATTGTGTAGCCGGATGTGTATAAAAGGTTGGCTGCAAACAGAAGCAGGAGAAAGATCGCGGCATTTCTGTCTTTTATAATCAGCACTATAGTGCCGATTACCGCAGGGACTGTGAGTATAAGCGGGAACATCCCGACAGTCATGGCAATCAAATCGCCTGCGCTCGCGATTAATACTCCGAAGCTCTTGTTGAACATCCAACTCTGGTACTGCCATCCGGAAATATGCCGCATGAAATTCTCGATTGTCGATGGATCGCCCCAGTTGAACATCGGTTCCTGCGCTGCTCGTATCGGCATATAGAGATAGACCGATAGACCGAGGATAAATGCCGGCAGAGCATATTTCAGCAGGTGGCGAAGTCTCAATCTAATCGCTTTCTCCGAGAGAACAAAATGCAGAATCGCAGGGAGCATCAGCACGGTTGTCATGTGGTGCGCAAACGAAAGTCCGGTCAGAAATCCAATTAAAGCAGCGTTTCGGGTCATTTTTTCCGAGTCATCATATCTACCGTTAAGGAATAAGAGGGTGAGAGTCACAATGAAGAAAAGATGAAGCGGATAGACCTCATTCGTTGCAAACAAGCTCCAGCTGATCGGATTGTAGAAGAGTAACATTGCCGAAGCTGATATTGCAAGATAGGGAAGAGCCGAATCCGCCTTGAATATACTCAGGTTCTTTAGGCTTTTCGCGAGAATCTCAATCATGAATATCCCCGCTGCAACACCGGAAAGAGTCGAAATCAATACAACAGCTTCAATTGAATTGCCGGGATGTAACAGACAGACTACTCTGCCAAGAAGTGTATAGAGGGGATATCCGGTTGGATGGGCAATTCCAAGCGAGGCACATGTTGCCGCAAGTTCACCGGAATCTACCCAGAGAACGTACCGGGCTGATGTTTTGATCAACCAGTACAGGTTAAGTCCGAGAAACGCACCTGTGGAAATTTTGGCGGTACGCTCTGTCATCTGGATGCTATGTTAGAATGGCAGATCATCATCCTGCGACGATTCGGTCGGGAAATCATCCCCCGGTGGAGGCGACTGATTGAAATCCTGTGAACCGCCGCCACCGCCACCCTGACGAGAGCCAAGCAACTGAAGGCGTCGTACTACGACCTCGGAGACATATCGTTTGTTGCCATCCCGATCATCATAACTGCGGTTGTCTATGCGACCCTCGATATATACAGGACTGCCTTTCGAGAGATATTCTTTTGCAACTTCAGCCTGACGGCCCCATGCAACGATGTTGTGCCAGGTTGTTCGCTCCTGCCATTCCTCGTTTCTGTCTCTGTATCGCTCACTTGTCGCAATAGAGAATCGGGCGCAAGCTGAGCCACTCTGTGTATAGGTAAGCTCCGGATCGCGTCCGAGATTACCGACGAGTATAGCGAGATTTGCGGAAGCCATGTTTCCTCCTCTTTTTGGGAATTTAGGGGAATATAGTGGAGATTAACTCGCTTGTCAATTTCCACGAATGAACCTCTCTTAGTCCTTTCCAGCATATCTTGTTGACAACCTCGAAGGTCTCGATATACTGACTCTCAATATGCCTGGGAAGTTATACATCGTTGCCACACCAATCGGCAATATGGATGATATTACGCTGAGAGCGGTCGAAATACTCAGATCGGTCGGCATCATAGCCTGCGAGGACACGCGTCATTCGGGAGTTCTACTCAAGCGTCACGACGCAAGCTCCAAACTGGTGCCGTACCATGACCACAACAAGGAACACGCCGCACCGAGAATAGTGGAGCGTCTGAAGGATGGATTGCATGTTGCCCTGATATCCGACTCCGGTACTCCGGGGATATCAGATCCCGGATATCTGCTGGTTCGTCTTGCTATTGAGGCAGGGATCGAGGTTTTGCCTGTACCCGGACCGTCGGCATCTGTCGCGGCTCTTTCGGTTTCGGGATTGCCGTGCGACAGATTTATATTCGAGGGTTTCCTGCCCGGCAAGAAGGGGAAGAGAAAGAACCGTCTCGAGGAAATGAAGTGTGATCCACGTACAATGATCTTCTATGAATCTCCGCATAAATTATTGAAAATGCTGACACTTCTCCGCGATATTCTCGGGAACCGCCGCTGCGCGGTAGCGAGAGAGCTGACTAAGATGCATGAGGAGGTCTTGAGAGGAACATTGACTGAGATGATTGAGCATTTCACCTCCACCGTACCACGCGGCGAGTTCGTTGTCATCATGGAAGGCAACCGGGATGGCTGATAGCCACACCCGTCACAGAATAACCGTTGACTACATTGTACTCGGCTATACAGTTTTCACATCAATCTTATTTCTGTTTTTCCCCGATAGAGTCCTGTCGCGTATCGAATGGCTTGCATTCAATGCTGTAGTAATTGTGCTGGTTATAGCTGCAGGCAGGATTGATCCATGCAGCGAAATACGCTGGGTGCGAATTCTGAGACGTTATTATCCGGTTATCCTGTTTACATTCTACTATGAACAGACCGGATCATTAATCCACATATTTCACGACAGCTGGTTTGATTATCAAATAGTAGCCTTCGAGAATGCGCTGTTTGGTTTTCAACCGGCTCTATCTGTGGAACACATCTACAATCCGATAATGAATGAGATTATAATCGGGTGTTATGTTTCATACTATATCTGGTTACCGGTCGGATTGATCTGGCTTCTCATTAAGAAAATGGAGGGAGAGGCGGATAAACTACTGCTTTCAGCATCGATAACCTTTTTCATCTCGTACGCCATGTTCTTTTTCTACCCGGTAGAAGGTCCGAGACACTTCTTAACGGGAGAATTCAGCAGTTTTATGGATGGCTATCTATTTGTCCCGATTGTCAATGAAATTATGAGAAATGCTGCTGTACATGGAGGAGCGATGCCCTCCTCGCATACCGCAGTCGCGCTCATTGTTCTTATATTCGTCTGGCGACATTCGAAAACTGTCCGTATCCCATTATCGCTTGTTTTCGTCGGTCTGATGGCTGGATGTGTCTGGGGACGATTCCATTATTTGAGTGATGTGATAGTGGGTGTATTATTGGCTGTTGTTGTATGCTACTTCGTGGAAAGTCGTTTTTTTCTACCCAAAGATCAAACAGACAAGTGTTAAATAGTTGACCATTTGTGTTTTAGCGGGTATAATCGATGGAATAGAAAGGGACATGGATGTATCCTGAGTTATTTAAGATCGGACCAATTGCAATAAGATCGTATGGTGTTATGCTCGCGATCTCGTTTTTCGTCGGGATGCTCATTGTACACCATCGAGCCAAACGTTCCGGCGTGAATCCGGATTTCACGATCAATCTCGCATTCCTTGTTATGATCTCCGGCATTTTAGGTGCGCGACTTTTCTATGCATTCTATCATTGGAGCGAATTCTCTGACAATTTACTCGGAATTATCAATCCGTTCGGGGCATCCGAAGGATTTGGTATCGCCGGATTGAATCTGTATGGGGGTTTGATCTGCGCGATTTTGACAGCTGTTATATACTGTAGGATACGAAGAGAATCTATCCCGGCAGTTTTTGACCTGTACGCTCCCGCGATCGGACTCGGTATATTTTTCACAAGAATCGGCTGTTTTCTCAATGGATGTTGTTTCGGAACCGAGTGCCATCAACCCTGGGGTATTATATTCCCGGAGGGTAGTATTCCGCACTCATATCTCGGATCAATACCGATACATCCGTCGCAGATATATTCATCCCTCTACGGTCTTCTGCTATTTATCCTTCTGTCGTGGATTGAGAAGAAAAAGAAATACCTTGGTCTGACTTTTTCGGTGTTTCTGATAGTCGAAGCCTTTTTCAGGTACATAATAGAATATGTGCGCTTCTACGAAAATCAGATGGAGACTCAGATTGCGGGGATCACATTCACCTACAACCATATCGTGGCGATACTGCTGTTTCTTCTTGGCTGGGCGCTTCTGTTTGTTTTCAGACATCTGCATCTGAAACCAAAACGCTCGCCTGCCTGATATCAGGATAATCACTTTCAGAGGCTTCTTTTTGATTGCTCCCAATTCACGAGTTTTTCCCTTGACTGACATTGAATTGGTGTTTCATTGCAAGCTGTTATGGGATTAAAGGAACCAACAAATATAACGGTATATTCTCTGGGGATATTCTGTATATTGCTTGTGCTTGCATGTTCCGGCCCGGATGTTGTCCAGAAAATCAGTCTGCCCGATTCGACCGGTGTATCGGTACTGGATTTGACAAAGGCGAACTACGAGGTCGAGTATAAAGAGTCATCCGCAGGGGCATTCATCGAATCCATTGATGGTGTACGGAATCGCAACAACACGTATTGGATATTCTACGTAAACGACACAGCAGGTACAGTTGCAGCGGACAGATATATACTCAAGCAAGGTGATCATGCTGAATGGCTTTATATATCCGGCTATTAATCTCAATATCAATATCGGACCATATTCTCACACCTCATGATATACTTGACCATGCGGTCGAATCTGATTCTTCTTGGAACAGTTATGAATTCCTCGAACAAACGTGTACCTATTCACCGACTTAAACTGCTTGACTGCCATTGAGGGTGGATATATATTCTCTGAGCTAAGGAAGGCGGTATTGTTGAATGAACAGCAATCGAAGGGCAGCATACGAGCTTAAGTCACAGTATTTTGGGCGAATTTGCCTAAAGGTGGGGCTGACTCCAAATATGCTCACAGGTATCAGCCTGCTTATATCTGTTGCAGCCGGAATAACACTCTGGAAGGGCTATTTCTATACGGGGGCTATTCTCATAATATTGACTTCGTTTACGGATATGCTCGATGGTGCAACTGCACGGGCGGGCAAGATAGGTACGGTATATGGCGGGATTCTCGATCATGTATCAGACCGTTATGCCGAATTTTTCATTCTCGCGGGAGTCCTGCTGTCGCAACGCGTTCATGCGGGATGGGCGCTGTTTGCACTGTTCGGTATGATAATAGCATCCTACACGAGAGCTGCAGCGGAATCTATCGGGAAGATAGAGAATTGTGAGGTCGGCGCGGTTGGTCGTCTGGAGAAATTTATTATCCTTCTGATAGGTATAGTCGGGGAGGAGGTATTTCCCGGTTACCATCTGCTTGCAGTCTGCCTTGCACTCGTTGGAGTATTCTCCTATATCACCTCAGTACAGAGACTGATCTACACAAAAAAGCTTCTTCAGGAGAAAGACAAGAAATAGATGATTACTGCGGTCGGAAATCCGGTCTATGACGAAATAGAGACACAGTATGTCAAGACCGACGGCAGAGTCCTTTCGGGTTGTTCCACGAATTTCTGCCTCGCTCTCTCGAAACTCGGAATCAAAACATCACTTGTCGGTAATATCGGTTCAGACATGCGTCAGCGTTTCACCAATGATCTGAACAAGTATGGTATCGAGCATGAGTTGTACGATTCAAGTGAGAGTGGCGGATTTCACCTGAGATATTATGGCGATCACGGCGAGCGGGAACTGTCACTTCTCGGAGATGCCGGAGCAATTGGCGAATTTCCCGGTAGATATCTCGACAGCAAATACATCGTATTCGGTCCGATCCTTGGTGAGGTAGATCTTAAGTATATTAAGAACATAAAAAGGAAATCGAATGCCAAACTGGTACTCGATCCACAGGGAATACTGCGGGACCACAACGACGGTAATATATTCCATGAGAAGAGGAACGAAACAGAGGAGCTGATCGGTCTGTGTGATATTGTCAAACCGAATGAACTCGAATGCAGAGTATTGACAGGCATCGATCCACGTATTGGTGATGTACGCGAAGCCGCTGTTAAAATCAAGAGTTGGGGACCGGGAGTTGTTGTAATAACTCTCGCGGAAATCGGATCTGTTATATATGACGGCAAACAGTTTGTGGATATCCCCCCGTACGAGACACTTGCGAAAGATTCGACGGGTGCAGGCGACACCTATCTCGGCGGTTTCATGTATGGATACATGAACGGCTGGGATTTCGAGGATTGCGGGTGTATGGGATCGGCGGTTTCAAGCGTTATGATTGAAAACACAGGACCGGATTTTCCATTGAACCGGGATGAGGCTCTGAAACGTAAACAGAGCCTTCTGAAAAGGAATTCAGAGTCGAATGTTTGATACAGGAAGGGAGGTTTGATGGGCAAGGTCAGAGTTGCTATAATTGGTGTCGGCAACTGTGCCTCATCATTCGTTCAGGGAGTACACTACTACAGAAATGCTTCCGAGAGTGATTTCGTACCTGGTTTGATGCATGTCAATCTTGGTGGATATCACATCTCCGATATCGAGTTCTCCGCAGCAATAGATATCGACAAGAATAAGGTCGGGCTGGATATTTCGGATGCGATCTTCACGTATCCGAACAACACCTACAAATTCACATCGGTACCGAAAACCGGCGTTAAGGTCCAGCGTGGTATGACTCACGACGGTCTCGGGTATTACCTCTCGCAGGTTATCGAGAAAGCCCCGGGAGATACTGTTGATATTGTTAAGCTACTTAAAGAGACCAAAACTGATGTAGTTGTCAGCTATCTTCCGGTTGGTTCGGAGGAGGCTACCAAGTGGTATGTCGAGCAGATACTCGATGCGGGCTGTGGATTTGTAAACTGCATACCTGTGTTCATAGCGCGCGAACCATACTGGCAGGAGCGTTTCAAAAAACGCGGTCTTCCGGTTATCGGTGATGATATCAAATCACAGGTTGGCGCAACTATCGTACACCGTGTACTGACACGACTATTCCGTGAGCGCGGTGTCCGTCTCGAACGCACGAGTCAGTTAAATGTCGGCGGTAATACCGATTTCCTCAACATGCTGGAGCGGTCTCGTCTTGAATCGAAAAAGATATCGAAGACTAATGCGGTGACATCACAACTCGATTATGACATCGGTACCGGAAATGTCCATATCGGTCCCTCCGACTATGTATCATGGCTACAGGACCGCAAGTGGGCATATATCCGTATGGAGGGGCGCACTTTCGGTGATGTACCACTGAATATCGAACTGAAACTCGAAGTCTGGGATTCTCCGAATTCTGCCGGTGTTGTTATCGATGCCGTACGCTGCTGCAAACTCGCGCTCGATAGCGGCTTGTCGGGAGCTATGGAGGCGCCGTCGTCCTATTTCAAGAAATCTCCACCGATTCAGTTCTTTGATGACCAGGCTCGTGAAATGACCGAGGATTTCATTACCAGGTATGGTAAAGGCAAAACCGTAAAGAAAGCCAAACCAAAACCTCGAAAGACGACGAAGAAGAAAACAACTCGGAAAACCGCGAAAAAGAAATAGATGATTGCAAAGGCGGCTTCGGCCGCCTTTCTTATGATTGTTATGTCGGAAACCGGTAAATTTATTACTCTCGAGGGGATAGACTTCTCCGGCAAGTCAACACAGGCGGGCTTTCTTGTCCGCTGGCTGTCGGATTCCGGGCATGATGTACGGTTTATCCGTGAGCCGGGGGGGACTGAGGCTTCCGAGAGGATAAGAGCGATTCTCCTCAGCCGCGAGGATATTAATGTATGCGACAGAACTGAACTGCTTCTATTTCTTGCCGCAAGAGCACAACTCGTTGATGAAATTATAATACCGGCGCTGAAGTCGGGGACAATTGTAGTCTGTGACCGATTCTACGATTCGACTTTCGCATATCAGGGGTTCGCGAGAGGGATAGATATCGAAACCATACAGGCTGTTAATAATTTTGCAACACAGGACCTGTCTCCCGATCTTACTCTTCTGTATGATCTTCCTGTGGATGTTGCGCAGAGGCGGGGATTGGATACCGCCGCAGACCATGACCGTCTCGAGAAGGAAGATATAGAATTTCACAAACGCGTACGAGAAGGATACCTGAAACTTGCCGATGATTATAAGGATAGGATCGTCGTGCTGAATGCCGATGATTTCCAGGAAGCTGTCTGGGAAGAGACTCGGAGGACTGTCGAGTTTCTTTTGAAAGGAAAGAGAGATTAGCAGAGTAAGGGACTGATCCGTCGTGCGCACAGTTATTATAAGAATTATCTTCATACCGGCCACATTACTTCTTCTGGCACTGCTCATAACCATTGCATCCAATGATCCCCGCTTCGAGAGCATGAGACTTCTGTCACAGGCTATGTTCCTTGTAGACAAGTACGCATCTGCCGAGACAGAACCAGAGGACCTTTTCAATTCAGCATGGAACGGTATGAGTGACATTCTCGATCCACATACGACTTTCATTCCGGCAGAATCCTACAGATTCGTTGAAGAGGAGAGTCAGGGCTCGTTTCAGGGAATCGGTGTGGAGATAACGGTCCGCGATGGTCTCGTTACCGTTATTGCACCGATAGCTGGTTCGCATGCTGAAGAAGTGGGGCTTCGTCCCGGCGATCAGGTTATTTCTGTAGATTCGGTTGATGTCACAGATATGCCATCGGACGAGGTGACATCCCGTATAAGGGGACCTGCGGGTACAACAGTCCTGATTCGCATCAAGAGACCGGGGATGAAAGATCCGTTTGAAGTCGAAATCGAGCGTAGAAATGTCGAAATATCGTCCGTCCTCTATAGCGGAGTTGCCGATTCTATAGGATACATACACCTTGCTCGTTTTTCTCTTACAAGTCCGTATGAATTCAGCGATGCTCTTGAACGCTTGATCCATGAGGGGATAAAGGGGCTTGTAATTGACCTGCGCGGCAATCCGGGTGGTTTCATGTCCGGTGCGGTGTTTATTGCGGGGCTATTCCTTCCCGATGACAAACTCGTTGTTGCAACAAAGAGTCGGCTTGATTGGGAGAGCTATTCTATCAACACAACCAATGATGGTCCCCTTTTGAATATGCCGCTTGCCGTGCTTGTAAGCAGTGGCTCCGCATCGGCATCGGAGATTGTATCCGGTGCACTGCAGGATCATGACCGTGCGGTGGTCATCGGAGACACAACATTCGGAAAAGGTCTTGTACAGTCAAATATCATGCTTCCGGACGGGAACGCATTCCGTGTAACAACATCAAAGTACTATCTTCCCTCCGGGAGACTGATTCAGAAATTTGCGGATGCGGACTGGGCGGAGAATATGCAGATATCCCGTGAGGAGATGAATACCTCATATCGCACGGATGCGGGCAGAAGCGTTCATGGAGGTGGTGGAATCGCCCCGGATATTCCAATGCCTCCCCCGGATATCAGTATTTTGTCAACAA
>Ga0272443_10000793_pt1 | contig 52508 bp, 53 predicted proteins | sample SSMAcet12_FD_193581 | JGI IMG/M metagenome (GOLD analysis project Ga0272443, IMG submission 193581) | Marine sediment archaeal communities from Little Sippewissett salt marsh, Falmouth, MA, United States - SSM-Acet-12 | ecosystem: Environmental > Aquatic > Marine > Wetlands > Sediment ...
GGCTGCAGTGAATTAAAAAGTCCTCGAACGATTAACTGGCAGCGTCATAAGACGGCTGCGAATAGCAGAGTGAGTGACTTTATAATTATACCTTTTCGACTTGACATGATACATAGCAGACCTGCCGCAACTTTTTGTACGATATATATGTGGTTGGTGTACGTCCCCGTGCACCAACCTTTCCATTTTATATTCAAAATTCTAATTGACAAAATATATCTATTATTGTATATAAATACCTATAATATCAAGATATAAAAAAGGGAGGTGTTTGATGCTTCAAGAGGCTTCAACGATGGGGAATATTTTTTCGGCTCTCTTGGGAGCCGGAATCGGTTTATTAATCGGATTGCGGTGGAAACGTCCGCGGAGATGGCTCACATTTGGTATCATATTATTTTTTAGTCTGTTATCGCCGTGGACAATGGTTTCGGCTTATCTGGTTCATTACGGAGATATTATCATACCATTTCGACCGGTTTATGCTGCTATGATGTGGATGCTGGTTTTTTGTTATTTGGGGCGAAAAGTCTTCAAAAGCCCGCAGCCTGACGCGCAAATGGGTTAAGCAGGGATTACACATCCAAAATAAATGATTCGGCGAAGGTGGGGATGGCGACGTTCCAGTTGAACCGATTATGTATCTTTTTAGCCAATGATTCACGGGCGTCATCCTCGCCGTGAATAATAAATGTCTTCTCGGGCGGTTTGTTGAAGCCCATCAGCCAGGCCATTGTTTCGTTATAATCGGCATGACCCGACAATCCCGATATCGTTTCGACATGTGCGTTAACTTCTACTTCTTCACCATGAATCTTAACCGACGGTGCACCCTCGAGAATCGTCCGGCCGCGTGTCCCTTCCGCCTGATATCCGACAAACAAAATCGTATTGTTTTCCACCGGAAGACGCTGGGTCAGATGATGCAATATTCGTCCTCCGGTCAACATACCGCTTGAAGAAATAATAATCGCATTATTGCGGACATCGTTAATCGCTTTTGATTTTTTGCGCGAATCGCAGATTCGAATATCATCGGTCCTGAAAATGTTTTTCCCCTGTATATTCAACACCCGACTGTGTAAATTCTGCTCCGCGATATTTTTTTCATAGATCGAAGTCGCCTCAAGACCCATCGGCGAATCGACATAAACCGGCAAAGTCGGGATTTTACCCTGCTCTTCTAGCTCGCGTATAATAAACAATAAAGTCTGGGTTCGTCCAACCGCGAACGACGGTATTAACAGCACACCGCCGCGTTTCATGCTTTCGATTATAACGCGAATCAACTCGTCATAAAATGAACTCTCGTCGTGCAGTCGGTTACCGTATGTCGATTCCAGAATCAGGTAATCGACATTATATACTTGAGTCGGGTCGCGAAGGATAGCCCGCGCGGGACGACCGAGATCGCCGCTGAATACTATTTTTTTGTGGTGATGATTATCATAGTACAATCTGATATCGACCAGCGATGAACCGAGTATATGACCGGCATCCTTGAATTTCAAACTGACATCGGCATCAAGCTCGATCTCCTCACCGTAATGAAATGGCGAAAACTGCGACAGACAGGCCTCAGCATCTTCTGTGCCGAATAACGGCAACGCCGGTTTATGTTTGGAAAAACCCTTTTTATTGGCCCATCGAGCATCTTCTTCCTGAAGATGCGCACTGTCCATAAGCAGGATTTTACTCAGGTCCGCGGTGGGATGGGTACAAATAATAGGTCCCTCGAAACCATCCCGCGTCAGTCGAGGAAGATAACCGATATGATCAATATGCGCATGTGTCAATATGACAGCGTCGATTTCGGATGGATTCACCGGGAACGGTTCCCAGTTTTTCAAACGGTTTTCTTTTGGTCCCTGAAACAGACCGCAATCTATCAGTAATCTTAAATCTTTTAATTCAAGCAGATAACGCGAACCGGTCACAGTTCCGGTCGCACCCAGGAAAGTCAAAGTCGGCATTATTTATACACTCCGGTATTATTTGTTTGTTAGATGTTATACTAATAAAATAATAAAAGTATCGACACAAAAATATTTGTCCGGATTTTTAGATAATATTCGTTATATCAATTGTGTTGTCGGGTCGCCGCACCCGACAACCGGCGACGTGCGGTCAGGTTCGTGATCTGACCACATAGATGATAATAGCAGGGGTAGCGCAGACATCCCTGTCTGCGTCCTCAGACAGGAATGTCTGATTGTCAAAACGGAAAAAAAGTTTTGACATAAAAAACATTACTCGCTTTATTTCATAAAAGATATCAAGGAGGGTAAATTTTGGCCAGATTATTCAGTCGTTTATCCAAAAAAATCGGTGTCACTCCGGGGACGGTTGTATATGTCGGTAAGGAACGAAGCGCCGATGTTCATATCGATATTATCGATTATACCGAAACGGAACTTGCCGAAAGACGAGTATCCGATATCGAAGAATGTTTTCCATTTAAAGACAGCAAGAAAATCAGCTGGATAAATATCGACGGTATCCATAAGGCGGAGATAATCGAAAAACTGGGGAAACATTTCGATATCCATCCTCTGGTGTTGGAAGATATCGCCAATACCGGACATCGTCCGAAGATAGAGGACAGCGACGATTATATCTTTATCGTGATTAAGATGCTTTATTCCGACAAAGAAAATGGAGAGATTAAATCGGAGCAGGTTTCGGTAATCTTAGGGAAAAACTGGGTTATCACTTTTCAGGAAACAAGCGACGACGTTCTTGATATTGTACGTCAGCGTATCAAACGTACCGTGCCGCGCAAGCGCCTGATGACGGCCGATTATCTTGCCTATTCATTAATCGACGCCATTGTCGATTATTATTTTATAGTGCTGGAGAGGATGGGGGAGAAAATCGAAGACCTCGAGGACGAAATAGCTGAAAATCCTAAACCGGAGAGTCTGGGGACCATCCGTGATTTAAAAAAGCATCTGATATTTCTGCGGAAATCGGTCTGGCCATTACGGGAAGTAATTGGTGGTCTGGAGAGGATTGATTCGCCGCTCATTAAAAAAACAACGATACCGTATATACGAGATTTATATGAACATACGATACAGGTAATCGATACGGTTGAAACATTCCGCGATATGGTTTCCGGTTTGCTTGATCTGTACCATACCGGGGTCAGTAACCGGATGAATGAAGTAATGAAGGTGTTGACTATATTCGCGACGATATTTATTCCTCTCGGTTTTCTGGCCGGAGTTTATGGTATGAATTTCGATACCGGTGTCAGTCCCTTTAATCTTCCCGAACTCGGATTTTATTTCGGCTACCCGCTTTTCTGGTTGACCGTAATTATTGTTATTGTTGGCTTGCTTTGGTATTTCCGGCATAAAAAGTGGTTGTAACTGTCCGGTTTAAAGTCGTCTAAGGTCAAGCCTCACAATGTATTGAAGAATAATATTCTTTGACGCTAAATTTAGACATAAACCTATCCGATAATTTAAATACAGATTGGATCTAAGAATAAGGGGGCTGATTCAATGTTCAAATTTTCTATATGTTCGATTATACTTATAATTCTCTTTTTTACGGTTGGGGTTATAGCGCAAACCGAAAAAGGCGAATTCGATAACGATGAAAGGATCGGCGATTATAGCTCCTGCGTGTTTTTAATGGATATCGAGAATCAAAGCGGATCCGGATCATACACTTTTTCACTACAACAGAATAATCCCAATCCGTTTAATCCGGCGACGCGAATTGTCTATTCTCTCGCCGAGGAAAGACATGTAATAATTTCTGTAATCGATTCGAAAAATGAAAAGATTTGTTTCCTGACTGACGAAGTACAACCGGCCGGAGAATATTCGATAATCTGGTATGGTGTTGATGAAAACGCCTATGCCGTCAAGTCCGGTGTTTATTACTGTCGGTTGGAGGCGGGTGATTTTATAGAAACGCAAAAAATGATACTCCGCAGATAAGACAGGTTGTATTCTGATCGCCATGTCGCCGGCCCGAATTTGATCTGATCCTGATTCGGGCCGGCACTCCGAATTGTGTCGGGTTGGTTTGACACCAGGAAATTACAGCAATCTTTCGGCTTGCCGGGGGATGACCCGACACAATTATTTTATTGTTTATCTACTCATTCCAAAATTTTTATTAACCTTATCAATAATTTCCCGTAAATCAAAAAAAATGACTATATTATCCGGCGTTTTTTTTGGTCTTAGCGCCTGACAAAATTGTCTAAAAAGAAAGGTTTTGAAATTTTTTGAAAGGAGTCGGAATTGAATGTTGATAACTGCAGTGGAAGAGGGTGGAATTTATCGTCGATACGATTCTCTTATAAATATCTGATTTTACTTTTCCTGATCTGCTTTGCAATTGCGAGTATTCCATCAGCCCAGGAACGATCCATGAGGGGTGGACGAATGGGTGGGGGTGGTTCGATCTCCGGGCGTGTTCTCGATTCGGAACTTGAAAAGCCTGTTGAGTACGCAACTATTATTCTGATGTCGCTAAGAGACAGCAGTCAGGTTTCTGGAATCAGCACCGATGAAAACGGCATGTTTAATCTTGCCAATATTCGGCCGGGACGATATTATCTTCAAATCACATTCCTCGGTTTTGACATGAAAACCATCGATAATGTAGTTATTGAACCGGGCCGTCTCATCCTGGATTTAGGCGAGATCCCGCTTGAGCAATCATCGTTAAATATCAAGGGTATCGAAGTTACCGCCGAGAAACCGGCCATCGAATTCAAAATAGATAAAAAAGTTATTAATGTCGAACGACAGTTGACATCGACGTCGGGGACCGCCGTCGATGTCCTCGAGAATGCTCCTTCGGTGACGGTTGATATCGAGGGTAATGTTCAACTGCGCGGGAGTTCCAATTTTACCGTTTTAATCGACGGGCGACCGACTATTCTTGATGCCAATGATGTTCTTGAGCAGACACCGGCCGGGAGTATCGAAAATATCGAAATTATCACTAACCCATCAGCCAAGTATGATCCTGATGGTACCTCCGGTATTATCAATCTTGTGATGAAAAAGAAAAAACTCCGCGGGATAAGCGGTATGATAAATTCCAACGGCGGATTTGATGATAAGTACGGCGGCGATGCCTTGCTGAATTTCCGAAACGGCAACTATAATGCGTTTATTAATCTTGATTATAACAAACGTAGCCATCCCGGTTCGTCTATACGTGAAAACCGAACGATGTACAATGATACAACGTCGTATGTTTATTCATCGGGTGATCGGGATCGTGGACGGACGCGTTATGGTGGTCGGGCCGGTATGGAAATTTTCCTTTCCGCCAAAGATGTTTTAAGTTTTGGCGGCCGGCTGGGTAATTTCGATGGGGAACATAATTCAGTGATGGCATTTGAAGAATGGACCGACCCGGGTGTTGACCATAATTATTATACCAATGATGATATCTCTGAGCGGAGCGGTGAGTTCCTGTCGGGTAATCTCGATTATAATCATCAGTTTGATGCCCATAATCAGCATAAATTAAGCGCCCAGGTCGTGGTTATGCGTCGCGATATGGACTCAGAATCGAACAGTAAACTGACCGATTCAGCCGGTGTCGTAACATTCGGGCAAAAATCTATCGAAAGCGGACCGGGGCGGCGGTTAAGGATAAAAGTCGATTATACGCGGCCGATTCGTGAGGAAGGCAAAATCGAGACCGGTTATCAGGGGCGTATTGAAAGTTCCGAAGAAAAAAACGAGCTTTATAATTATGACACGTCACTTGCACGATATGTTTTCGAGCCGCTTTACAGTCATTCGACCGACTATAAGCGCTCGATACATTCATTGTATTTTATGAATTCCGATGAAATCGGACGGTTCGGTTATCAACTTGGATTGCGCGGTGAATATACTTATCGAAATATCGATCTGGTCGGTGAAAACCGGACTTTTAATATCGATCGCTGGGATATTTTCCCGACCGTGCATTCATCGTTCCGGATTACCAGCACCCAGCAGATTATGGCCAGTTATGCGCGACGTATCCATAGGCCGCGAGGATGGTTTCTGGAACCGTTCGAAACCTGGTCCGATGCCTATAATGTCAGGCGCGGTAATCCCGGCCTAAATCCGGAATATATCGACTCGTATGAACTTGGGTATCAAAAATCATTCGGCAAAAATATGATTGCGCTCGAAACGTACTATCGGGTCACGCATAACAAAATAGAGTTTGTAAATTCGGTTTATCCCGATAGCGCCAATGTCATGCTGCGGACGGTCGAGAATGTCGGCTCCGATTATTCGGTCGGTTCCGAACTAACTATCAATTTAAGCCCGGTTGGTTTCTGGGATATCAGCACCTCGGCATCCGTTTTTAATTATAAAGTCGAGGGCGAGTTGTATGGTAACGATTACTCCGAGGAACGATTCAGCTGGCACGCCCATCTGAATAACAATATAACCGTCGGAAAAAAAACGAGAATACAACTCAGCGGGCGGTATCGCAGCAAGTCGGTAACATCACAGGGTGAACGAAAGGGTTATTTGATGGCCGATGCGGCCCTGCGTTATGAATTTATCACCAGGGTGCTTTCGTCAACTTTACAGATTCGTGATATATTCGGAAAAGGTAAATATGAAAATATTTCCGAAGGTGATAATTTTTATAATTACAGCCGTTTCGACCGCAAGGCACCGATGGTCATGCTTACCCTGACTTATAATTTCAATAATTTCAAACAGGAACGTCGCAGCGGCGAAAGCGATATCGGTATCGATGATATGAGCCGGGAAGAGTATTAAGAGATTCTGCCGCTCGTTATAAGTATGATATTCTCTGAAAATTAAAGTTCTTGACAAATAGGAATTATAACTAAATAATATAAATATGCAGCACAACAGGAATAATTATTCGCAGGATCCGTTTTATTCGAAGTGCCGGGAGTTCCGGCTTAAAGTCACTCCCCAGCGATTGGCCATATACGAGAATCTGGCCAAATCGAAAAAACATCCGAGTGCGGAGCAGGTTTATAAAATCGTAAAAAGACGTTTTCCCAATATTTCGCTGGATACTATTAATCGGACATTAGCCACTTTCGCGCGAATCGGGTTGATAAATGTTGTCGAGAATTTCGGTCTGCCGCGTCGTTATGATGCCGATATAACAGGTCATCATCATGCCCACTGTATCAAATGCGGGCTTATATACGATATATATGATGATAAACTGGACCGCATAAAAATCCCGGCGGAGATAAGGCGGCGATTTAAAATAACCGGAAAGAGAGTGGTGTTCAGCGGCTTGTGTGAAAAATGTTCTAAACGAGAATAGATAATCCATTATTAAAAACCATAAGGAGAAAAAATGAGTAAAACCGAAGACAATCTGAAAGAAGCCTTCGCCGGTGAATCGCAGGCGCGCAACAAATATACGTACTGGGCGAAAGTGGCCCGTAAAGAAGGGTATCATTATATCGCCAAAATATTCGAGGAAACGGCCGCCAATGAAGAACGTCACGCCAAGGACGAATTTAATTTACTGGGTGGAATAGGCGATACCGCAACCAATCTGCAGGCGGCGATGGAAGGTGAGGATTACGAAACGTCCGATATGTATCCCCGGATGGCCAAGGAAGCCAGCGAAGAGGGTAACAGCGCGGCGGCGGCGCTGTTTCGTCAAATAGCCAAAATCGAGGCGCACCATCGGGATCGCTACAAAAAACTGCTCGAGATGGTCAAGGCCGGGACGGTGTATAAAAGAGAAGAGCCGATTAAGTGGAAATGCTCAGTTTGCGGTTATGTGCATGAAGGCACCGAGCCGCCGAAGAAATGCCCGAGCTGCAAACATGACCGCGAATATTTTGAACCGGCAAATATGGATATTTGAGGTTTATGATGGCTGTATATAAATGTGAAATCTGTGATGAGCTTTATGACGAGGACAGTGCCGGTGTCAGCCGGGAGGATTTAAAAGATGATTGGGAATGTCCCGTCTGCGGCTCGGATATATCACTGTTTAAAGAAGTGGATGATACCGAAACCAAGGAATAACGCGATTCATTAATGGCGTAAATAGAGTATTCTAATATAATCGGTGGGTCATCAGACCCACCGATAAATTTTTAAGACATTATTTTATGGTTAAAATCAGAATAGCGTAAAAGTGTATTATTTTTGGCCGTTTTCCCAAAAACCTGCTTGCCTTTTTGAACTTTTTTATTATTTTCTTGTTCTGATTTGAAAAAGAGAAGGATTTTGTTTATGTTGAAGGTTACTGAAAAAGCAGGCGAAGAATTAAAGAAGGTTCTTGAGTCCGAAACTCATAAGAATAAGAACCTTATTCTGCATTTTATGGGCTCCGGCTGAAGTGGTCCCTCTTTGGGAATGGCTCTGGATGAGTCAACGACTGGCCTTGAAGAATTAAGTTCCAACGGGATATCGGCTTATATCGATCCCAAACTTTTGGAATATTTAAATCAAATTGGTGATATCAATATTGATTTTCTAACCAACGAATATGGAAGCGGTTACACTGTCCGCGTCGGTGAAAACCAATGCGGTGACTGTACCTGCGATCACCAGAATTCGTCGCAATAAGACTATTACCGGCCACAATATAAATATTCTTTATTGTGGCCGGTTTTATTTTTACTCTATCGAATTTTAAACGTCTTCCCATCCCGAATTGTGCGATTGATGCCTTTTATACAAGCTTGGCGACCAATCATTTTTCTTGACAACAAATACCCCGTTAGTTAGCTTTTTTACTTGTTTATTAAACGAAAGGAAATATTGCTTGCAGCCCGAGGAGATTATTACCGGTAAAAGGTTTGACCTTTTTGACAAATGTGTCAATTTTACCGCCGCCCATGAAGTCAAAGCGGCCGGCGTTTATCCATATTTTAATCCGATATCATCCGCGCCCGGCGATGAAGTCGTGATAAACGGCAAAAAAATGATTATGATCGGCTCCAATAATTATCTGGGGCTGGTCAACGACCCGCGAGTCAAGGAAGCGGCCGCCAAAGCGGCGCGCGATTATGGTTCCGGCTGTACCGGGTCACGGTTTTTGAACGGGACGCTTGATTTACATATTGAACTCGAAGAAAAGCTGGCCAAATTTTTCAAAAAAGAGGCGGCGCTGGTTTATTCGACCGGGTTTCAGACCAATCTCGGGACCATCTCCTGTCTGGTCGGGAAAAACGATACGCTGGTTATCGACCGTGGCGACCATGCCTCGATTGTTGATGGTTGCAGACTGTCGTACGGTCGCACTGTTAAATTCGCTCATAACGACATGGATGATCTCGAACGAGTGCTGACCAACATCACCAATAATGGACTACGCGGCGGGATATTTATTGTTGTGGATGGTGTTTTCTCGATGGAAGGTGATATCATTAATCTTCCGGTTCTCGTAAAACACGCCAAAAAATTCGGCGCGAGGGTGATGGTTGATGATGCTCATGCGGTTGGTGTCCTTGGTGACGGGGGAAGAGGAACCTCGGAGCATTTTAACCTGATTGACGAAGTCGATATGATGATGGGGACTTTTTCCAAATCATTCGCCTCCCTGGGTGGATATGTTGTTGGTGATGAAATAGTCATCAATTATGTCAAACATTTTGCGCGGTCCTTGATTTTCTCCGCCTCGATACCACCCTCTAATGTCGCCGCTGTTCTGGCCGCTCTTGAAATTATAAAAAGCGAACCGGAACGTCGCGAAAGTCTGTGGCATAACGCCCGAAAAATGCTTCGCGAATTCAAGCGCCTCGGATTCGATACCGGGGATTCCGAAACCCCGGTGGTTCCGATTATGATAGGCGAGGATATGGACACTTTCGCTTTCTGGAAAGAGCTTTTTGATAATGGCGTTTTTGCCAATGCCGCTGTTTCGCCGGCGGTTGCTCCCGGTAAGGCGCTGATACGAACCTCGTACACCGCTAATCACACCGATAAGCAGCTTGATCGGGTGTTGGAAGTTTTCGAAAAAATCGGCAAAAAACTAGGTATCATTTAGTAAACGATGTCGGGCAATGTTGATATTATCGAGGTCGATTCTTCACGCCTGCTGAATCAATTTATAAATGTACCATTTAGGCTGTACAAAGATGACCCCAACTGGGTGGCACCGTTAATCTACGAACGTAAAGAATTTTTCGATAAGAAAAAAAATCCGTTCTATCGCGGCGCCAAAACAAAAATGTTTATCGCCTCGCGGGATGGTGAACCGGTCGGCCGAATCGCCACCTGCATTAATTATAATCACAATGAGTTTCATGAAGAGAAAGTCGGCTTCTTTGGTTTCTTTGATTCAATCGATGATTACGAAGTCGCTTCGCGACTTCTTAAAGTGGCCATGATTACGCTTAAAGCCGAGGGGATGGAAAAAATGCGCGGCCCGGCCTCTTTTTCGACCAACCATGAAATCGGCTTTTTAGTCGAAGGATTTGACAGTCCGCCGACCGTTATGAATCCGTACAACAGACCGTACCTACCGAAACTTACCGAGAAATTCGGATTAAAAAAGGTTATGGATTTTAACGCCTATATGGTTACCAAGGAGACACCGATCGATGAACGAAATATGAAAATCGTACATCGTATAAAAGAGCGTAATAAAATCAAAATCAGGTCGGCCGATTTTACAAAATTTTCGAGCGAAATCGAAGTTGTCCGCTCTGTTTACAATCGTGCCTGGGAACGAAACTGGGGATTTGTGCCGCTTCAGGAAGACGAGTTTAATTTCGTGGCCAAAAGCCTGAAGGAAATCGTTGATCCCGATTTACTGCTGATTGCCGAGGTTGATGGTGAACCGGTCGGTTTTTCGATGGCGGTACCGGATGTTAATCAGGCGTTGATTCGACTCAATGGACGATTGTTTCCGACCGGTCTGATAAAATTATTATGGCATACTAAAATCCGGAATAAGATTGACGGCCTGCGGATGATGACGATGGGGGTGGTGAAGGAATTTCAAAAACGAGGGATAGACAACGTATTTTTTGTTGAGACGTATAATAAAGGGGTGGCCAAAGGATATAAATGGGCCGAGATTTCGTGGGTGCTTGAAACCAATGAGTTGATGTGTCGGGCGGCGGAATATATGGGCGGTAAACTTTATAAGAAATACCGAATGGTGGAGATGCCGATTTGAAAAATTATCTGAAAATTTTGTTTATCGTCGTATGTATTGTCACCATTTTGATTTCCTGCCGCAGTCGTCTTAAACCGAACATGTATCAAATTGAAGAAAACTCGCGTTTAAAACTCGATTATATCGACAGCTATTATCTGGAAAATTTTACAATATCTCTTTCGGAAAAATCCGAGCCATTAATACCCGCCGAGGGGAAAGTTTTGATTAGCAATCAAAAGCGCATCGATCCTGACAATATCGAAATCGAAACCGGATTGATGTCTGCTCTGGGGGAGATTAATTATCGCATTTATGTCGCTTTGCCGAAAAATATCACGACCGGAAAACTTGATTTAAAAAACAAATCGATCTGTCGTATTATTGGAATGTATGATCTCGAAAATCGTCTCAAACATTACGAATGCCGCGAGGGATATCTTAAAATCGATACGGTAAAAAGTTCGCGTTTCCATGCGTATTTGTACGGGAAATATTTCAATTATAAAAATGATTCTCTCGTTTTCGATGGCGACCTGAACGTCAAAGAGAAGAAGTAGAATCTTTGTTTCTTAATAACTATGTGTAGTTCATTTCATTTGAATTGAAATGAGAACCAAAAAAATTAAAAAGCGTTTGCTTCAAGTCGAAGATTTATGTCGGCTGAAATTGGTTACCTCTGTGGCGTTGTCTCCTGATGAAACAAAAATAGCATACACTCTCCAGACCATATCGGAAAACAAACAGCGGTATTTTTCGCATCTGTATGTTATTGATTGTAAAACAAAAAGGCGGCGGCAGTACACGTCCGGGGAGGTCTCGGATCGTGAACCGGTCTGGTCGCCGGATGGCCGACATATCGCCTTCTTTTCCGCACGTAATCAGGAGAATGGAATTTATATAATATCCGCCGACGGTACGAACGAGCGAAATATTATGAATTTCGAGGGTACCGCCGCCGGTTTGGTGTGGACACCCGACTGTCGTGAATTGCTCTATACCTTTCGTCGCAGCGACTCTTTTTATATAAAAGATAAAGATAAAAAGCGGGAAGTACCTCTTTTTCGGCATATCGATAGATTTCCATATCGAGCCGAAGGTGTCGGTTTTATTCCCGTAGATTCATATCATATCTATAAGCTGGACATTAAAAGCGGTCGTGCACGGCAACTTACTCGGGGCAAACCGGACGATTTTTTACCGAGTATCTCGCCCGACGGTCGGTGGATATTGTTTGGTTCACAGCCCAGAAAGATTATCCCGCCTTTCAATAAAGAGTTAATCATTATTCCAATCGATGGCGGTAAAAGAAAACGTATTCCCACCCCGACAGGATCGGTCTGGTCATATAGATTTTCGCCCGATGGAAAATATATCGCCTTTTGCGGGGGGAACAATCCTGAAGACAATATGGGTGTGAACCATTTACATATATGGAAAGTACGTGCCGATGGTAAATCGAAGGCGGTAGATTTGATACCACATTTCGATCGTTCGACCGATAATTGTACTATCAGCGATTTGGGTAGTATGATGGGTCTCCCGCCGCGATGGTCATCCGACGGTAAAAGAATATATTTTATCGCCACCGACACCGGTAACAGCCATATTTTTTATGTAAATTCATCCGGCGGTAACCCGGTCCGTGTTACCGAAAAGAAATGCCAGGTTAAAGCCTTTAGTGTCGGACGCCGTACCAATAAAATCGTGGCGATTATATCCAAACCAAATGTACCGACCGATCTGTATTTATTACCGGGTACGGCTGGAGGAGATAGTAAAGCCCGAATACTTTTTAAACCGAACCGGAATCTGTTTTCGGAAATTATTTTTCCGAAAACACAGGAAATCTGGTTTAATTCAAAAGATAGTACAAGAATACAAGGTTTGATGGTCCTTCCGCCTACGTTCAACAAAAACCGAAAATATCCGACGATTTTGCAAATCCATGGCGGACCGGTCATGCAGTACGGTTTTACTTTTTATTTTGAGATGTTGTACCTGGCCTCGAACGGTTATGTCGTTTTTTATACCAATCCGAGGGGAAGCGCCGGGCGGGGTGAAGCATTCGCGCAACCGATTCAAAAGAACTGGGGGACGGTTGAAGGTTATGATGACCTGATGGCGGCGGCCGATTATCTCGAAAAGTTGTCGTACATCGATAACAACCGAATCGGCCTTACCGGCGGCTCGTATGGTGGCTTTATGACTAACTGGATTATTGGCCATACCGATCGTTTTGCGGCGGCGGTTACCCAGCGCTCGGCCTGTAATATGGTCAGTATGGTCACTCTGGCAAATGGTAACATGGGGCGCGGATTCGGTCGTTATCCGTGGACCGACCCGGAGTGGTACCGCAATATATCACCGCTGACATACGCTGAAAATATCAATACCCCGCTTTTGATTATGCATTCCGAGAATGACCTGGCCGCCAAAATCGATCAGGCCGATCAGCTTTATACTGTGTTAAAATTATTGAAAAAGAAAGTCGAATTCATTCGGTTCCCGGAAGAGTCGCATGCTTTGCCTCGTTTCGGTCGCCCCGACCGCCGCCTCGCACGATTGGAATGGATACTGAAATGGTTTGACAGATATCTGAGGTAGACTACGATTGTGCATTCATTTGTTTTTCCCGCGATGGCGAGAATCCATAATAGACGAACCGAGTGTTTTTCACTTCTCAATCCCCTTTCAAAAAACTATATTACCCGCATGACACAAAAACGAGATGATAAAAATCGTGATTATCTTCCACCGGCGATATTTCTGGTCGCCGCGATTATTTTTGTCCTGCCGTTTTTGTTAAAATTGAAATATATCGGTGTCGGTGACTGGGAGTTGTTTGTCACCATGGCGGCGGTACCGGTCAAAACGGTGCTTCACTATTTTCAGTTCCCCTTCTGGAACCCGTATATTGGTGGCGGCAATATATTGTTTGTCCATCCCGAAGTCGGTATCTTATCACCCTTTTTTATATTACTCCTGATATTCGGTCCGGTCGGCGGATTAAAAATTCAGATGCTGCTGTGTTACTTCCTCGGTTTCTGGGGGACATATAAACTGGCCGGACGACTCGGTCTGTCGAATGTTGCATCATATCTGGTTGCGTTCGCTTATTCCGGAAGTTCATATTTCGCCCTGCATTTTTCGATCGGTCATGTTCCGTTCACGCATTTTTGTTTTTTGCCGTGGTTTGTTTATTTTCTGTTAAAAGTGCAGGACAATTCGAAATACATCATCGGTGCGGCTGCCGCAATTGCGCTGATAATTCTCGGTAATGGCGCCGCGGTGCCGTTTTTATATACGCTGTTTTTCTCTGCTGTCTTTGTACTATTGTATTCGCTTGAAAAAAAATCATTACGATTTATAATGGCTTATATCATCGCTATAATTATTGGACTGCTGCTCGCTTCGGTGAAATTTATCCCGATGTACGATTACCTTTCGCAAAACAAATGGGAGGGGATGCCGAACGATTTTGTCCCGGTCGCTCTGGCGCTGAAAGGGCTGTTTTCCTTTAATCAGGAATTATTCCGGAATGCCGATCCTCAGCAGTACTGGGGATTCCATGAGTACGCCGCTTTTATATCTCCGGTTGTTATTATACTGGCTTTGATCGGATTGATATTTTCATTCAAAAAATGCCGTCTCTGGCTGATTACCCTGATATTTTTCTTCTTATTCGCACTCGGTAATTTTTTTGAGATATCCCCCTGGAACCTGTTTTTGCACCTGCCCGGGTTCTCATCGATCCGCTCGCCGGCACGGGCCAATCAATTTGTTGTCCTGTCGATCGCTTTTATCTCAGGCTATGGACTTGATATACTTCTGACCAAATTAAAATCGACCGACCTTATTAAAAAAATAATCGCCGGTGTTATTATCGGTCTGGTGGTACTTATAAATATTCTCGTTAATCTTCCGGCACTTAAGACGATTGATTATAAACGACCGCGTGAAGTTGTATTCCATGAAGATTTTCGTCAGACTGTCGGTGATGCCTTTAATATTTATGAAATATTCCGTCAAAACCGTGGCTCGTTAAAAGCGCCCTGGTTGTCCGCCTATAAAGAAAGCCGGGGGATAGTAACACCCAATGAAGATGTTTTGATGGAATACATATTAAAGGGTCAGACACGAATAATTAGTCGCCTGTATACCCCAAATGAAGTCGAGTATTCAATGGCGCCAGCATCGGAGGGTTCTATCGTGTTCAGTATCGGTTATGATCCGGGCTGGTATGCGACCGATGGTCGCACTTTGTATGATTATAATGGTCTGGTTACAGCAGATTTTAAAAATGGCGACACTAAAATTGTATTGAAATATTGGCCGCCATATTTCTGGCTCGGTTTGATTGTCTCGATTTTAGCGATTGTCGGCTGTCTGCTGTTCGCTTTTAATAGCAACCTTAGAAAACGGATAGAGCCGATATTTAAATAAGGTCCAGATTGCCTGAATCCCGTCTTTCCAGTTGATTTTTTTCCCCTCTTCGAATTTGCGCGGCCGGTATGTAACCGGGATTTCGTAAATTTTTATATTATTCCGTCCCAGTTTGGCGACCACTTCGGGGCAGAATTCGAATTTACGGCTGACCAGATTCATCCCCTTTAAAATATCGGTGCGAATCATTTTGTAGCAGGTGGACTCGTCGGTGATATTCACCCTAAACAACAGATTAGCCAAAACTGTCAATAACTTGCCCCCCAGAAGATACCGCTGATACGACACCCCTGATTTCGGATTTAAGGTCCTCGATCCGAATACCGCCGACGCCCGGTTGTCTTCAGCAACTTTTAACATTTTCACCAAATCGAGTGGATCATACTCAAGGTCACCATCCTGAATAACGGTATATTCCCCCGATGCATATTTCAGCCCCGCAATTATCCCGTCACCTTTCCCGATATTCCGTTCGTTTTCGATAATCCTGACATTTGGTCGGTCGGCGAACTGATGAAGTACCTCACTTGTACCGTCGGTTGAACCGTTATTGATAATAATCAGTTCCAGATTAATTTTAAGCCGGAGAACTTCATTTATAATCCGGGCCGCAGTCGCTTCTTCGTTATAAAGCGGCATCAATATTGTCAAAAGCATATTCCAATATAGCTATCATCCGCCGGAAGTCAATAACCTATAAAATGTTACAGCCAGTTAATACAGCTTGACTTTTATAATGGATTTTAGTATAGAATAATTTTAATTGGCGGCGAATATGGCTGTTGATTTAAAGGAGTTTACTTTGAATTTGGCTTTTAGGTTATCCAGGCCGTTTTTTTATGCCGTTATAATATTCCTGCTATCTGTTTTTGGCATCGGCCATACCGAAAGCCCGATCAGTATTGTAAATCCCGATATATATGTCGTCCGTCCGGGCGACCGCTTTCATGTCGATTTCTGGGATGGCTCCACACGCGCTATTGATGTCACCGTCACGCCCGAAGGATTACTGCTGCTGCCATCAATCGGTTCGCTTAATATCGGTAATTTGACATTAAGTAAGGCCAAACAGGAGTTAAATCGGCTGATCGGCCGTTTTTATTCTAAATCTGATTTTACGGTAAGTCTGGTTGGCGCCCGACCGGCAAAGATATTGATAATCGGGGGAGTGGTTAATCCCGGACTTTATGATGGAAGTGCCTTTGACCGTGTTTCCGAGATGATTACCAAAGCGGGCGGATTCGTGGATGGAGCCTCGCGGAGAAATATAAAAATATACGGTTTTGGCCATCAGCATAATGTTGATCTTCTGCGATTCGAACGAACCGGCAGCTTGAAATCAAACCCGTCGGTTTACTCCGGCGATAAAATATCGGTACCGCTGGTAAAAGATTCCTCCGGTTTTGTTCATGTCTCGGGCGAGGTGATAACCCCCGGAAGTTTTGAATATATCGATGGTGACAATCTCGGCTCGGTTCTCGATTTGGCGATGGGATTAACCGGGTTGGAAAGCGATTCAGTATATATCTACCGTAAAAGCGCCGCTTCTCAGCCGATTGCAATATCCGTCTCCAATACAACCTATCCGATAAAACCGGGCGACAAAGTTATTGTTGGACGAAGCGCCGACAGACTATCGGCCGATTATTTTTCAATTGTTGGCGAAATTAAAAGACCGGGGCGGTATCCGTGCGGTGAAAATATGAACCTGAAACTGGCGATAAGGGAAGCGGAAGGTCTGACAATCCGGGCCGATATTTTTTCACTGGCGCTGTTTCGTAAACTTGAATATTTGCGCACTTCACAAAACGAAACCCGGTTAAGCGAATATGCTCCGAATAATATACCGCTGGATGGAAGCAATGAACCGGTGTCGTTAAAAATTGATCGCTCTTTTCCTGAAAAACTGGACAAAATAAAAATCCAGCCGGGTGATTCGATTATTATTCCGGTTAAAACCGGTTTGGTTGGCGTTTATGGGATGGTCAACCGTCCGGGAATGATCGGACTCGAACAGTATGCAATGGCGACAGAGTTAATTACCAAAGCAGGCGGGTTTTCAAGCGGGGCGGACAAAAGGACTATTACAGTTATAAGAAAATCTTCGGGTTTGAAGATTAATTCGACTCCGAGTATCGACGTTTTCGACGGTGATATAATCTTTGTTGACGAACTCGAAAATAGAAAGAGTCTGTTGGAGAAGATAAGGGATATATCTTTGGTATTGGGTGGGGTAAGTTTGATCTATTTGGCTGTGGATAATATGGCAGATTAGTTATATGGAAGAAACACGATTCAATCTTTGGCGGTTATTGGAAATAATCGCCATGCGGATAAAATTTATTTTCCTGTTTGTATTTTTTGTCACATTAATTTCAATTGTTGTTTCGCTTTTATTACCCCGCTGGTATCAGGCGACCGCTGTACTATTGCCGCCGCGAGAGTCAGGATTTAATACCGGATGGTCGAGTAATGATGATTCCTACTCGCTGACTTCCGGTTTTCGTTTGCCGATTATGGCTACACCGAGCGATATTTATGCGCGAATATTAGAGAGCCGGCAGCTGGCTGAGCGGGTTATAGTTGCGGGTGATCTGCAGACTTACTATGGAACTGATGAGCCTGAAGGTGCGATTAAAATCGCTTATAAACGAGCCGACTTTCGTGTCACCCCGGAAGGATTACTGGAGATAAGTTATACCGACAAAAGCCCGACCAAAGCCTCGGAAATCGCCAATGCTTACGCCGATGAGTTGGATAAAATGACGCGTGAGTTAATCTCGACCCGTGCCCGTGTCACCCGTGAGTTTATCGCCGGCCGACTTGAGGAGGTAGCGCGCGATCTTGATTCGGCGCGAAACGCGATGAAAGATTTTCAGGATAACCACAAGGCGATTGATCTTGACCGGCAAACACAACTGGCTATCGAATCGGCGGTGGAACTAAAAATCAGCCTGGCCAACAGCGAAATCGAACTGAACGTGAAGGAACATACATTATCAGCGACGCATCCTGATGTGGTCAGCCTGCGTCGGAAAATTGCCGAAATTAAAAAACAAATTAAAGCGCTTGAATTCGGCGGAAGTGATAGTACATATCTGAATCTGCCTATATCGGAAGTCCCGGCGCTTAAAATACAGTATGCCGAAATCGCCGGGCGGTTGAAAGTATCGGAGTCGCTTTACGAAATTTTATCCGAGCAGTATGAACAGGCTAAAATAGTCGAAAAAGCGGTTACCCCGAATGTATCGATTCTTGACCGCGCCTATCCGCCCGATTTGGCCATCAAACCGCAGAAAAGAAAAATCGTTATTTTTACGTTTGTGCTATCGCTAATCTTCGCCGTGATTCTGGTGCTGATTCTGAATTATATTGAAAATCTAAAACAAAATTCACCAGACGATTATGCAAGGTTCAGGTTGTTTTACGGGACGCTGTTCGGATGGCTGCCCGGTGTTAAGAAGGCACCCAAACGATAGTGCATGTTAATCCTTTATAAATAACGACCGAAGGCGGTTCGATATAAAAAGTCTAAAAGGGGATTTTTAATATGTCAGAAGTAAGTAAAAGTAGTTCGGCGCGTATCGGCGACGGAACGGTGTACGGTAAATATTGTGTGTTCGGGGCCAATGTCGATATTGGCAAGAAATGTCAGATTGGCAATAATGTAATAGTGCATGACGATTCCAAAATCGGCGATAATGTTCGTATCGATGATGGTGCTGTTATCGGCAAACTGCCGATGAAAGCGGCTAATACCGCCGTGACCAAAGAACAGGAACTGCCCCCGACCGATATCGGACCGAATTGTATTATCGGCACCAATGTAGTTGTTTATCGGGGATGTACTATCGGGCAAAAAGTGCTGATTGCCGACCTGTCAACCGTTCGTGAGAATGTGACGATTGGTGAGTTTACAATTGTCGGGCGCGGTGTGGCCATCGAGAATTTCTGTAAAATCGGGCGTTACTGCAAATTGGAAACGAATGTTTATATTACCGCCTACTCCGAACTTGAAGATCGCATCTTTGTTGCCCCCTGTGTGGCGACTTCCAATGATAATTTTGTCGGGCGCACCGAAGAAAGATTCAAACATTTTAAGGGAGTGACGGTAAAAAAGGGCGGACGAATTGGTGTTAACGCGATTATCCTACCCGGGAAAACACTCGGGGCCGATTGTCTGGTCGCCGCCGGAGCGGTGGTAACAGCAGATGCACCGGCGAAAATGATTGTGGCCGGTATTCCGGCCAAACCGCTTCGGGAAGTACCCGAAGACCAGCTTCTGGAAAACCAGGGCTGGGATGAATAGAGGAGTAGTTTATGGCAGTACCATTACTTGATTTAAAAAGGCAGTATGTAACTATAAAAGATGAACTGGATCAGGCGATTCAGAAAGTTATGGATCATGGCCGCTTTATACTCGGGCCCGAGGTGAGTCAACTCGAGGAAAAAATCGCATCGATGTGCACCGTCAAATACGGTGTCGGGGTTGCATCCGGGACCGATGCGCTATTGGTATCGTTACGAGCGGCCGGCGTCGGGCCGGGCGATGAAGTTATCACGTCCGATTATTCCTTTTTCGCTTCCAGCTCGGTCATTTCCCGTATCGGGGCAACACCGGTATTTGTTGATGTCGAGGAGAATACATTCAATATTGATGTCAGCAAACTGGAAAAAGCGATTACCCCGAAAACCAAAGCGATTATACCGGTGCATCTGTTTGGTCAGTGCGCCGATATGGACCCGCTGATGGAGATTGCGACCAAACATAATCTGGCGGTAATCGAAGATGCCGCGCAGGCGATAGGGTCACGATATAATAATAAGATGGCTGGCTCGATCGGTGACTATGGCTGTTTCTCGTTCTTCCCGTCGAAAAATCTCGGCGGCGTCGGAGATGGCGGGATGGTTATTACCAAAACCGAGAGAAATTACGAAGAACTAAAGATGCTTCGACTGCACGGATGGAAGAAAAAATATCGTCCTGAAGTGGTCGGTTATAATTCGCGTCTGGACTCGTTGCAGGCCGCTGTCCTGCTGGTGAAAGCCGATTATCTGGCCGGATGGACCGAAAAACGAATCGAACATGCGCATAAATATGATGAAGCCTTTGCCGGGACAGCTATCAAAACACCGGTTGTGCGCGATTATGCCTACCACATTTACAACCAGTACACTATCGGTGTGAAAAATCAGACGGAACTGCTGGCTAAATTAAAAGAAAAAGAGATCGGTCACGATGTGTACTACCCGGTTCCGTTCCATCTGCTTGCGTGCTACAAAGAGATGTCGTACAAAGAAGGAGATTTTCCGGTAAGCGAAAAAGCGGCGAAGGAAGTTGTTTCGATTCCGGTTTTCCCCGAGTTGACCGAGGCGGAGCAGGACGAAGTAATCGAGGTCGTTAAATCGGTCTCGGCCTGACGTTGGATATAAAACGAAGGCGGCTTTCTCTCGCGATATCAGAGGGTAAGCCGCTTTTTGGTATCGATATTATTATGAAAAAAGTATTTCCCAAGGCAAACTGAAATGTCAATGAATCCGGCCATACGTCAGGCGATTATCGGTGTTTCCGGGATTGCGATTTTATCCAAGCTTGTAGGCTTCCTGCGTGAGATGGTGACCGCCGAGCGTTTCGGTACTTCGCATGAATACGATATCTTTCTGCTGGCTATTTCGGCGCCGGTTTTTTTCCAACTGGTGGCGATGCGTGCCACTAATTTTCTGACCGTTCCGATAATCTCAAAAATGAATTCATCGACTGACGATGGTGCCATCAAGCGAAATATCTGGAGCATGTTCAACTCGCTCTTTTCGATTGTTACATTACTATTGATTGCTGTTTTTCTCGCAGCGCCGTACCTGGTCAAACTGATAGCTCCCGATCTGACGGCAGAAAATCTTACCCTCGGAATTTATTATTGCCGTACATTTTCGCTGACCATTTTCCTCAGTTTTTTAGAATCGTTTCTCCGTTCGGTTCTGAATGTCAAAAAAAGTTTCGCCTACCCGGCGATGGGCATTATTATTCTGAACGTTGTTATAATTTTAAGCATCTATCTTTTCTCCGGCAAAATTTCTGTCTCGGCCATTATGCTGGGGACAATTTGCGGAATGGCGTTGCAGGTAATATTTCTCCTTATAAAATTGTGGGATATAAAAGTCCTGAAACATTTCAATCTGAATATTTTCAGCAGTCAGGTAAAACAGGCGCTTACAGTCGGCAGCGTTATTGTATGTGTCGAACTGCTAATGGCGACTTTTTTCCTGATAGACCGATATTTCGCATCCGATCTTGGCGAAGGTGTTGTGTCCGCCATAAAGTACGCCGGCGTATTGGTGAATCTTCCGGGTAATGTTATAGGTTTCGCCATTGCCGCCGTCACGTTTCCATACCTTAGTGAACGGGCGGGGACGGAGAGATTCAACGAATTCTCATCGCTTTTGCATTCATCATTATCGCTTGCTTTGATAATAGGAATTCCGACCGGGATATTTTTCTTTGTTTTTTCAAGCGAGATTATCGCCGCGGTTTTTCTGCGCGGTGCATTTGATATGACTTCGCTGGTAATGACTTCGCGTATATTAAAAATGTACGCGCCACATTTAATATGTCTTTTCCTTTACGCCATCCTGATTCAAGCCTGCTATTCATCGGGACGTCAGAAAATAGTCTTTTGGATAACCCTGTTGGCGGTTTTTTTAAAACTCTTTCTGACCTGGTTTTTTAAAATAATTTTTGACTATCCCGGTATCGCAATGGCTTCTTCGACCGTGCATATTATAATTGTACTTTTGATGATTATGTCTCTGACCGGAGGAAATCTTCTTGATAATCTGAAAAAATTAATGACCACTATCATACGTGTAATTATTGCGAGTACACCGATAATTATAATAAGTCTTTTTATCGGGGAATTACCGGGATTGTCGGGACATCCGACGTTTCTTTTAAAAATGCGCGTTGTTCCCATCGCTGTGATTTCGATACTGCTTTTTGTCGGAATAAGTTATATAATTAGCATTAGTGAAGTGAAGTCGTTTATTAAAGGCTTGCGGAAAAGATCTTTGTAGAAAAATGACATCTGTAACGACACATATCAAGGATCGTCTTGTCGAGAAAACAACACTCGCGATTCTAACCTGTTGTACCGGCATCGGTCTGATTCTTTCGCTGGCAGATTATATCGCAGTTGGTGTTGCGATTTTTGCCCTGCCGGCCGTTTTGTTACTTGTCTCTTCGGTGCGATTATCGGCCTGGTTATTTATATTTTCGATATTCATCTTAAAATTATTGAGTCATAGCCCTCCGTTGCTTATTCCGGATGTCATGGCTTTGATATTACTTGGTGCATTTGTTGTTGATTTCCTTCTCAACGGACAAACCGAAATTAAAGTTCCGTCAATCGGCAAATATTTTCTGGCTCTGTTTATTACTATCATTGTCCTTTCGATTTTTTCTTATAACTATACCTACGCAGTGACATCGTTGCTTCGTATTGCGGTTCAGTTTGTGATTATAATAATTTTGTATAATGCTTTTAACACCAGAGAAGCCGAGCGGTTGATTAAAATCTTTTTCTGGGTTGCGGTTGTGTTTTCGGTTCACAACCTGTTTTATTTTTTCGCCGAAGGAGGACGGGATCGTATTTTCGGTTATGCCGGCGCTTATTTCGATGACCTGTCTATGCTCGCCTGGCCGGTTGGTCTGGCTTATTTTCTATGGCTGAAATCGCGTCGCTCTTCATTTATTTACGGTCTCGGGATGGTCCTGGTTCTGCTTGGCTTACTTGCAACACAATCGCGCGCCGCATTATTGACCGTTATATGGGTGACCCCCCTAATTTTATTTTATTCATGGTACAAAGCGCGAAAAACATCTCAGAAATTCGTAACTACCCGGTTAACATTTTCGCTTATAACCGCTATTGTTTTTGGAGTCGGTTTTACCATGATGGACTTTCTGGGCGGAACCATCGCGCGCTTTCAGGAACTACCGGAAATTTCCAGCGGAACGGTCTGGCTGCGGATGTCGCTTTGGAAAACCTCGCTTCATGCCTTTCTTGAAAATCCGATAACCGGGGTCGGACCGGGGACATTTCGGTTTGTCGAAACGATTTTCCCGATTCTACGTTTTGATGCCGCGCGGTTGTATCTGGATCAACCTTCGGCACATAATCTGTTGTTGCACTATCTGGCCGAAACCGGGTTGACTGGAACAGTTGTACTATTGACGCTGTTTTTTAAAAACATGAAAACATCATTAAAACTGGCCCGGTTTTCTATTGAGGGTAAACATGCCGCCATATCAGTCGGTTTGCTCGGAGCCGGTTTGACTATCTTTGGTTCGATATTTTATATGGATGGATGGATGTGGGGACAGAATGCACATGCGGCGCCGTTATTCATTGCCGTTACCGCCCGACTGTTTTATGACAAATATCAACAGTCACGAAATTAACGGGTGATTTTTGACAAACAAACCGACAAAGATTACGCTCTTAGGTACAGCCGATTCGGTGCATCTGGTTCGCTGGGCCACCGGATTGTCGGCGCACGGTTATGATATTTCCGTTATTACGCTGGGTGATGATTCTATCGATGGTGTTAACACGATTAATCTTCCTCTCGGTAAATCACGAAACAGCGGTTATCTTAAACACCTCGTAAAAGTTAAAAAACTTATCAAAGAACTGAAGCCCGATTTAATTCATGCCCATTACTCAACCGGTTTTGGATTGTGGGCATACTTTTCAAAATTCCATCCGTACATCGTATCTGTATGGGGCTCCGATATTGTTAGTTTTCCCGATAATTTTGTCAAACGCATAATGCTGAAAAAAATTCTTTCATCGGCTGATGCAGTAACCGCCACCGGCTTGTATCTTAAAGAAAAAACAATACAATTATATCCGTCGTTGGAATCCAAAATTACGGTTATACCGTTCGGCGCCGAAATCCCGCCCGAAATTAATAAAAGAAAAGATGACCGTATTGTACGATTGGTATATATCAAGGGGCATAAAAAAATATACGGACCCGATATTCTTCTCAATGCTATGCAAAAGGTGCGCGAAGTCAATCCGAAAGTGCATCTGACAATAGCCGGATTTGGACCGATGACAGATGATTTAAAATTACAATCAAAGCAACTGGGTCTTGAGGAGTATGTCGATTTTTGCGGCTTTATAGAGCACGAACAGATTTCCTCATTTTTGGCCGACTTTGATATTATGGTGATGCCGTCTCTGGAGGAATCTTTCGGTGTTGCGGTTCTGGAAGCTTCCGCCGCCGGTTTGCCGGTTATCGCCTCCGATGTCGGTGGCGTGCCGGAAGTTTTAATACATGAACAAACCGGACTGCTGATACCGTCGGGCGATACCGACAAACTATCTGAGGCGATTATCAGATTGGCCGAGAATGCCGATTTAAGAAATAGTATGGGTGTTGCCGGACGAAAAATGGTTGAGGAAAAATATCAGTGGGAGCTTTGTCTGGATAAAATGGCAAAGTTGTATGATAGGCTTGTTAGCGAAAAGGTTGTAGATAAATAATCTATGAAAGTACCGTTTTTCAGATTAAAATTAACTTCGGTCGAGAAAAACGAAGTTAACGACACGCTGGCCAGGGGATGGGTAACCAGCGGCCCGAAAGTACGTTTGCTCGAAAACAAAATCGCACGTCTTTCCGGCGCTAAATACGCCGCCGCGGTGGTATCGGGAACCGCCGGCTTGCATCTGTCATTCGAAACATTAAACTTACGCCCCGGTGATGAAATTATCACCACGCCATATACAATGGTGGCAACGGTTGAAGCTATACGATATGCAGGAGCTAAACCGGTTTTTGCCGACATAAATCCGACAACTTTAAACATTGACCCCGAATCGATTGAGAAAAAAATCAGTCGAAAAACCAAAACGATGGTACCGGTAGATATCGCCGGATACCCATGCGATTACACTTCGCTTAAACGCCTGGCTCGTAAGTACAAAATCCCCGTTATTGCCGATGCTGCTCACTCGCTGGGGGCGAAGTATAAAAGCAAACCGATCGGATCTTTCGCCGATGCTGCCGTCTTTTCGTTTTATTCCACGAAAAATATCACGACCGGCGAAGGCGGGATGGTTGTCTCGAATTCGAAACGACGAATCGACCGGATAAAACATTTGGCACTGCACGGTATGACATCCTCGGGGTGGAAACGATATTCCGGCGGCGGCTGGAAGTACGATATCACCGAACTCGGTTATAAGTACAATCTATCAGACCTGTCGGCGGCGCTTGGATTAGGACAAATAAAACGATTCAGCGCCATGCAGAAAAAACGTCGGCAGCTTGTCAATCGCTATATTACAAACATAAAACATCTCGACGAGTATATTGAACTGCCGTATTGCGATAAAGACATCAGTCATGCCTGGCACCTGTTTATTATTAAATTGAATCTGAACCGCTGGCGCATTGGTCGCGATAAAGTTATAGCCGAACTCGAAAAACAAGGTGTCGGATGCGGGGTGCATTTTATACCGATTTATCATTTTTCATATTTCAGGAAGAATATGAAATATAAGCCATCTGATTTTCCCTCATGTGAGAACGCATTTAAAAGAGTCATCTCGCTTCCGCTTTATCCCGATTTGAGTTTTAAAGAAGTCGATTATGTTTGCGAAATTTTGACCTCGCTCACACGGCGCTTTGGCGTTTAAATTTCCATCTTGAATTCGACGTTTTTTTTTGTTAGTTTTCCGCAGGAGATAAAATTATGCCTGCGAATCTGCCACCGCAATATTACGAGCTTGAACGGGAATACAAGGACGAACGCGATCCCCGCGAAAAACTGCGTCTGGCGCAGGAACTTCTGGCAATGATGCCGAAACATAAAGGCACCGACAAACTCCAGGCCGATCTCAAATCCAAAATCGCGAAACTCAAACTTCAGGTCGAGGGGCCACCACAGAAAAAACACGGAACCCGTCATGCCGACACCCGCGATCATATCGATAAGGAGGGAGCCGCTCAGATTATTCTGATAGGTCCGCCCAATTCCGGCAAATCGACTATTCTTGATGCCGTCACCGGCGCCAAACCGCTGATTGGCGATTATCCATACACCACCCGCGAACCGCTGACCGGGATGATGACTTACGAGTCGGTGCAGTTGCAGCTTATCGATACGCCGCCGATTGCCGATGACTACATGGAGAAATTTCTCCCTCCGCTGGTTCGCCAGGCCGACCTGGTCGTGCTCGTCGTTGATATCGCTACCCCCGGTTTCGAAAACCGAATCGTTGCCGTCTTCAAACAGCTTGAGGAGAAACGGATTATTCTCTGTGCGGAACCGCCGGAAGAGGTTGACGATCCGCGCTTTTATTATAAAAAAACGGTCATCGCGGCGCATAAAAGTCTCGAGGAGGGGGCCGATATCGGGCGGGAAAAACTTAATCAGCTTTATCCCGATTTTAAGATTATACCGACCTCCATCCTTGATGATGACATGATGTTTAATTTCGCGAAGTCGTTGTTTGATGCACTTGGTGTTATCAGGGTGTACACCAAAAAGGTCGGCCACGATCCCGATTATGACGATCCAATCATTCTGCCGATAGGCGGGACGGTCGAGGATGCGGCGCTTCAACTGCATAAAGATTTTCTGAAAAAACTTCAGTACGCCAAAGTGTGGGGTGAGGGTAAACATGAGGGACAGCGGGTAAAAAACAACTTCGTCCTCACCGACGGCGACATCATCGAATTCCGTATATAGACTTCAACCTTTTCACGTCATTGCGAGCCGAGCCCAAGCGTAAGCGAGGGCGTGGCAATCTCATCGCAACGAATCAAGGAACGCGTGAATAAAAAAATAAAAATCAAAAACAAAGCCATTTTAAAATGCATTCGCTTGATTTTGATTGTAGGGGCGAGGCTTGTTTCTTAATCCCGATTCTTTCCTCGGGACCCTCGCCCTGTACTATACACGAGGGCGACCGCAAGGGTCGCGCCTACGAAGAATATTAAATTCCTGGGATTCCTCACGCCCCATCCGGAGCGCCTTTTTCAAACGATCCCACAGCAAGCTGTGGGGCACCATACGCCCGAGCGGTTACCCCTCGTAGTGCAACTTGCTGTTGCTCGTCGTCAGGATGGGGATGTCGTCATTCAGTTTCGATGCCTTAACCTCGCCGATGAATATCGTATGATTACCGGCCTCGATTGTATTAACCACCGCGCAATCAAGATAACCGGGAACACCCTCAAAAATCGGCGTCCCGGTCGCGGGCGAATCCTGGATAAACGAATGTTTCAGCTTGTCGTAACCCGACTCGGCCGGTCCATAATATGTCTTGGCGACATCGGTCCATTCCTCTTTGAGCAGATTAACGACAAAGGCGCCGTGCTCTTTGATAATAGCGGTTGACTTATGCGAGCTTTTGACCGCGATAGCAACCATCGGCGGCTCGGAACTTACCTGGCTGACCCAACTGGCGGTAAATGCATTACCGGTATGACCCTTACCGCTGCTGACCAGATAGACACCATATTCGAGTTTTTTCAAAACTTTTCTGGCTTCTTCCATGACCATAACCTTTCTAATAGAAAACCCGTCCGGGCAATTATTTTCGCCTAATTTACAAAAACAATACGGCCTGTCAACTCATAAGCGATATTTGAAATGTTAAATAGGGTCAATTTATTGCCGGGTATCTACTTGGAAGGGATTGCAAAATATTAAAATAAATAATATTTTATTATTTTCAGGAAATAAAGAACTTGACGCGTTAAAACATTGTTATTATTATATAAAACTTTAACTATTTTGGGCCCATAGCTCAGTTGGTTAGAGCAGCTGACTCATAATCAGCGGGTCCCAGGTTCGAGTCCTGGTGGGCCCATATAAAGAGGTTCACTGTGGTGAACCGCGATGTTGTTTGAAAGACGTATACTACCGGGCAATTAGCTCAGCTGGTTAGAGCGTTCGGTTCACATCCGAGAGGTCACTGGTTCGAGTCCAGTATTGCCCAAATGAAGAAAGTCGGAGAAATGGCCGATAGATATTTTATGCGACACACGCATAGAGAAGAAATGAAAATCAAATACGGCTCGATAAAAATAGAGGAGCTTGAGCGCAGTCCTAAGGTAAATTAGAGACTGCGCTTTTTTTATTATGACTGCTGTACAACATGAGGAGCGAAAAATGCTTAGTGATCTCGAGATGCTGCTAAAATTGCAGGTTATTGACTATGATCTCGGAGAATTGGAGCGCTCGAAGGAATATATTCCTGACATGATGGATAACCTGAGGAAGGAAATCCAGGATACCATGGAGAAGTACGATACGACCGAGAAGGAACTATCGGAAGCCAGGGTATCGTTGAAAAGTATGGAACTGGAAGTTAAAACCAAAAATGAAGAGCTTAAAAAACTCCAGGGCCAGATGATGTCGATTAAAACCAACAAAGAGTACGATGCGTTGATTTCGCAGATCGATTCGGTTAAAGAATATGTCAGCGAGCGTGAGACGGCGATCCTGGATTTGATGCAGAAAATCGAAGAGATGGAAGGCGGTATCGACGACTATAAATCGAAGTCGGAAGAGACCAAGGAACAGAATGATAAGCAGCTTGCTATTCTTCAGGAAAAAATGGATTCGGTCGGCAGTAAAATCGATGTCAAAGAAGCCGAGCGGAACAATATTATCGAGAAAGTCTCTCGTCGGACAATGTCGGTTTATGAACGGGTGCGTAAAAATCGCGGCGGTGATGTTGTCGTGCCGGCCCGGAAACGAGCCTGCGGTGCCTGCTATAAGGCACTTCCGCCGCACCTGATTCAGGAAATCAAACGCGGCGACCGGATTATTACCTGCGATAACTGCGGACGGATGTTAATTTGGGTTAACGGAGAAAGCGACTGATATAGATGGTACAGTTTTTCCCCAAAGAAGGTTTGACATTTGATGATGTCTTGCTGGTTCCGTCACGCTCGGAAGTTTTACCTCGTGATGTTGACATATCGACCAGTATTACACCCGATATTCATCTGAATATTCCGATTGTTTCGGCGGCGATGGATACGGTGACGGAGTGTCGCCTGGCGATCGCTATTGCCCGGCAGGGTGGTTTGGGTATTATTCATAAAAATTTGACTCCCGAAGAACAGGCTAATGAAGTCGATAAAGTAAAACGTTCCGAATCGGGAATGATTGTCAAACCGGTGACGATGGGACCGGATCGACCTATCGGCGATGCGTTAAAAGTTATGAAACAGTTTTCCATCTCTGGGATTCCGATAACCGAGGGAGGTAAGCTGGTTGGGATTCTAACCAATCGCGATTTGCGGTTTCACAAAGATTTGGATACGCTTATCTCTAATGTGATGACGACTAAAAGTATGGTGACCGCTCCGGTAGGAACCAGTCTCGAAACGGCGCGTGAATTGTTGCATGAAAATCGAATCGAGAAACTTCCCATTGTCGATGATGATAATAATCTTAAGGGGATGATTACGGTTAAGGACATTATGAAAAAGATGATGTTTCCCAATGCCTGCAAAGACGAGTTAGGTCGTTTGCGGGTTGGCGCGGCAATCAGTGTTACCGAGGATATGGAAAAACGCGCCGGTTTGCTTGTTGATGCCGGTGTTGATATTTTAGTTGTTGATTCCTCGCACGGACATTCGCGGGGGGTTTTAAACACGGTTTCAAAAGTCAAAAAATTATTCCCGACCATTCCGGTTATGGCTGGAAATATTGCCACCCGGGAAGGGGCGAAAGCATTGATTGACGCCGGCGCGGATGCGGTTAAGGTGGGTATCGGGCCGGGATCGATTTGTACGACTCGTGTCGTTACCGGTTGTGGTGTTCCGCAGGTGACCGCTATTTTAGAAGCGGTCGAGGAAACCTCGCAACATAATATCCCGGTTATTGCCGATGGTGGTATCCGTTATTCGGGAGATATTACTAAGGCGCTGGCGGCCGGGGCGAGGGCGGTGATGCTTGGTTCATTGTTTGCCGGTATGGAAGAATCGCCGGGCGAGACGGTCCTTTATGAGGGCCGAACGTATAAGACTTATAGAGGAATGGGTTCGGTCGAAGCGATGAAAGCGGGAAGCAGTGAACGGTATTTCCAGGAGCATCAGGAAGAAGTTTCGAAATTCGTTCCGGAAGGGATCGAAAGTAGAGTACCGTATAAGGGAGAGTTGGCCAATACTGTGTATCAACTGGTCGGTGGTTTGCGATCCGGGATGGGTATTTGCGGTGCCGCTAATCTGGAGGAGTTGCGTCAAAAGGGAAGATTTTTAAAGGTGAGTCATGCCGGAATAATCGAGTCGCACCCGCACTCGGTATCGATTTCGAAAGAAGCTCCTAACTACCGGCGGATGAATTAAATTGAATGTATATGTTAACTATAGAATAAACGAAAGTTCAGAAAGAGGAATAACGGTCGCGCTTTATTATGACGTAAAGTGAGGAAAGTCCGAGCTCCACAGAGCCAAGGTGCCCGGTAACGCCGGGGCGGAGCGATCCGACGGATAGTGCCACAGAAAACATACAGCCCACCTGTCCGCCTTCGGGCGGACAGCGGTGATGGTGAAAACGAGGTGTAAGAGACCCCGCCCGTTGCAGGTAACTGCGCCGGGGGTAAACCCCGCCTGGAGCAAGGCCAAATAGGGAAAGAGGGATTGGCTCGTCCTGCTTGATTTCCGGGTAGGCCGCATAGAATCGTCAGGCAACTGGCGGATCAAGATAAATGACCGTATCTCCGATTTGGAGAGACAGAACTCGGCTTATTTTCCTCTTTTTGGCTTCTTAAAAAAAGGATGCCAACATGAACTGGGCAAGTAAATCTGCCCCCCTTAAATGGGTTGTGGCTCCTGATCCCGATCCTGAGTTTCTTCAGAAAATCAGTATCGAAACCGGTCTGGATAAGACGGTCGTTAAAATTCTATTTAACCGCCAGATCAGCTCGCCGGAAGCTATCCAGCAATTTTTAAATCCGACTCTGGGTGATTTGTCCGATCCATTTACGCTGTACGATATGGATAAGGCGGTCGAGAGGATTTTAAATGCTCTCCGGGAAAATGAAAAGATAATGGTTTATGGCGACTACGATGTTGATGGTATTACGGCCTCTTCGCTATTATACCTGGTTTTGAACAAACTGGGTGCACAGGTAACTTATTATCTGCCAAATCGATTGGTGGAAGGTTACGGTCTTTCGGCCGACGGTATCAATGAGGCGGCCTCGCAAGGGGTATCGCTGATTGTCTCGGTCGATACCGGTGTAACGGCGGTGGAGGAAGTAGAATTCGCCCGCTCGCTGGGTATCGATTGTATCCTGACCGATCACCATGAACCGGGCGAGATTCTTCCTGATGCCATTGCTCTGGTTAACCCGAAGCAGAAAGAATGCCATTATACCGGCGGTGAACTTTCCGGTGTCGGAGTGGCTTTTAAAGTAGCTCAGGCGCTGTATCAGAGGTTACAGCAGGATGAGGGCGAGTTGGAAGAACATCTCGATCTGGTCGCGCTGGGTACATCGGCCGATATTGTCCCGCTGGTGGGGGAGAACCGGATTCTGACCAAGTTCGGTATCAGGCAAATTTCGGGGACGACCAAGCCGGGATTAAAATCGTTGACCTTTGTGTCAGGTTTGATGGGCAAGGAGATTGGTACCGGGCAGGTGGTGTTTATACTGGCACCGCGAATTAATGCAATCGGGCGGCTGGGTGATGCGCATCTGGCGATTAAACTTCTTACGACTCGTGATGAACGTATCGCGGCGGAAATCGCACGCAAACTCGACCGTGAAAATCAGCGGCGTAAAAATATCGACGAAAAAACGCTGGGTGAAGCGCTTGAACAGATTCGGCAGACGGTTGATTTGGATAATGACCGTGCTATCGTGCTGGCATCGGAAGGGTGGCATCCGGGTGTTATCGGAATTGTCGCCAGTCGGTTAGTCGAGAGGTACCATCTTCCGACCGTAATGATTGCCATCGACAACGGCGAGGGGAAAGGTTCGGCGCGTTCGATACCCGGTTTTCATCTGACTGAAGCATTGAAAAATTGCGAAGATCTGGTACTGCGATATGGCGGTCATAAGTATGCCGCCGGATTAACAATTGCGCCGGATAAGATTGATGCGTTCCGGGATAGATTAAAAGATGTCTCTCGTAATCTTCTGACAGAGGAAGATTTAATCGCGAAATTACATATCGACTGCGAAATCGAGTTGTCGCATATAAACTCCAAATTGCTGGATGTGATTGAATCGTTCGCGCCGTTCGGTCCGCAGAATATGCGGCCGATATTTTTAACGCGAAACTGCGAGGTTCTTGGTCAACCGTACTGTGTTGGAAAGAATCATCTGAAAATGAAAGTGCGCAAGGGTGATGCGGTGTTTGATATTATCGGTTTTGGATTCGGCGATTGGGCGCGGCAGTTATCCGGTCGTGGAAGTCTTGTTGATCTGGTGTATGTAATCGAATATAATTCGTGGGAAGGGCATACCCGGATTCAGCTGCGATTAAAAGATATCAGGCTGGGAGCCGGTGACCTGCCCCAGTTTTAAGATAGTCTTATGACGGTACTGGAAAAATTCCAAAACGGTGATCAGGCGGCCCTGGCCCGAATTGTCTCATATATCGAAGATCGCGAAGAAGGCTACCAGAATCTTCTGGCAAAAATATATCCCGGAGCCGGTAAGGCGTTACGGATCGGTTTTACCGGGCCGCCCGGGGCGGGGAAATCTTCACTGGTTAACAATATCTCAAAATTACTGGCCGCTCGTGGGGCGAAAGTGGCGGTGGTGGCAATCGATCCGACCTCGCCTTTCACGGGTGGGGCGCTTCTGGGGGATCGTATCAGGTTGACCGATATGCCGACCGACGGCTCGATATTTATCCGCTCGATGGCAACCCGCGGTTCGACCGGCGGGCTGGCGGCGGCGACTGAAAATGTGGTTACCGTTCTTGATGCTTTCGGTTTCGATTATATTTTGATTGAAACGGTTGGAGTCGGGCAGATCGAGCTTGATATTGTCGATGCCTGCGATACGGTGGTGGTGGTACTGGTGCCGGAATCGGGCGATGCTATTCAAACTCTGAAAGCGGGATTGATGGAGATCGCCGATGTTTTTGCCGTCAATAAGGCGGACCGTCCGGCCGCCGAGAATCTTATGGCCGAATTGGATATGACATTGAGTATCAAGCGCGAAAAATCGGACTGGCAGCATCCGGTGGTTGCTACTCAGGCGATAAATAATAAGAATATCGATAAGCTTTTGAACGAAATAGAAAAACATATCGAATATTCAAAAAGTTCCGGGTTTTTTGAGAATCATCGCCGCGACCAGATAAAAAAGAAAATTTTGAAGATTTTGCAGTTTCATGTTAATGAATTGATTCGGGAAAAGCTATCCGGTATAGTTGATCTGGATAAAGTCGCGGTTGATATTTATAACGGTAAATCGGATCCACACACCGCCAGTTTCGAGATAATCAGGCTGTCGAAGCTGGATTGAGAAACATTTTCGTTCAAATTCCATTTAATAATTTATTAAAAAGTATTGTGTGGTATTATATGTAATTAGAATTTTTTATTATGGGGAAAACATGAAAATATTCGGGTATATCAATGAAAAGGCGTCTAATATTTATTCCGATTACGATGTTTCTAAAATGATTCTTCGCGATCATCTCGCGGCCGATCGTACGACTCTTTCGAATCAAAATACATTTCTAGCTTATGTCCGTACGGCGCTGACATTGTTCGTGGCCGGGGTGACATTTGTCCGGTTTTTTGGAAACACGCTGATTGAGATTGTCGGATGGGTATTTATTCCGATTGGTATTATTACATTTTTTGTCGGGTTGTATCGTTATAACAGATTAAGAGTTGTATTGAATCGGTTACAGCGTCACAAACCTTGCGAATAAAAAGACGAGAAACGCGCCGGGGGGCGGGTTTCTCGTTGATGGGATAAAGGAAGGAAGGATTGCTTAATTATTCACGGTTATTTATCAGGATATACCCCTCGTTTCGAACCGTCTTAATCATCCCCGATTCTATACCGCTGGTTAATAATTTTTTTCGTAATCTCGACACCTGAATATCAATTCGCCGGTCGAGTCCGTTATAATCCATCCGCATAAGTCTTTGATACAATTCATCACGTGAGATAACCCTGTTGGCATTTCGGGCCAGATATAAAAACAGATCAAATTCAACCGACGTAAAATGGATATCTATGTTTTTAATACAAGCGGTTCGTCTTATTTCATCAATCGTTATTTCATTTATCATCACCGGTTCTTCGGTTACAGTATTGTTGTCGCCATTCGGCATTGTTTGTCTCCGTATTAAAGCTTTCAGGTGCGCCAGAAGGACCTTGTCTATAATCGGTTTTGTAAGGACAATATCCGCCCCCGACTCGAGTAAAGCCGATTCATACTCCGGCGAACTCCGATTGCTGATAACCATCAGCGAGCAGTCGCATTGGTTTCGTATTTTGCGGCAGATTCGAGCATCTTTGGCTATGTTAAAATCACAGTTTAAAACAATTATCACCGGCCCGTTGCCGTTTGGTGATCTTGTTAATGTTTTAAAAGAATTTTCAATCGAAAGCCGGAATCCGTTATTGATAAAGATTTCTCTATCACTGAAAATATTCGGGGTGCCGGTGCCGTTGATGTAAGTTCTTACTTCCAAATTGATAACCGACCCTACAAAGGTTAATTCCTCTTTGATACTTATGACAAGGCAGGATTAAAAAAGACTAATGGTAAAATAAAAAAATAGGCGGAATGCCAAGGATTCATTCCGCCCCGAAGCAGATAGTATTCGGCCGCTAACTTAATGTGTCGAGCAAAGTCCCGACCGTATTGAAAGAGACGCTTTCCAGATTATTCCGGTATATGAAATTTTCCTGGATAGATTTCTGTGGCGGCGGCGGAGGTTTCATTGCCTTGAACTCCTCCTGACTCAAGACACCGTCGCCGTCGGTATCGGCCTGCGCGAAACGGTCATTGTCATCAACATTCATCGATTCACCGGTGATGCTGCTCATCTCATCAAGCATCGCCTGCATTTCGGTGCGATCGATCTGACCGTCGCCGTTCGAGTCGATTTTCTCGAACATGTCTTCGCGACGCGGCGGCGTCATTCCCTGGGTTACTCCCATGTTGCTCTGGATTTCTCCAATCATGACTACCTTCATTTTGGGGTTAAACAGTCCGATGTTTTATCGGGCTTGCTTTTTTCATAATGGAAATATCGGTCTAACATGTAAACGGGTTTTGTAGATTGACACCCATATATTGTTTCAATTTGTAACAGGTTATCTTTGATTGTAACTCAAAATTGAATGGTATATATTAAAGTTTTTGCGACGAGAACGGAAAATAATTCTGGAGTATATAAGGCAGTATTCAGACAATCTACAAGTTGCAGTTATATCGGAACCAAAACAAGTCGAACGACTTATTGAGGAATTAAAATCGAGGTTAACCGATTAGCGCAGATAATCTTGCCTATCTCAGAAGCCACTTCTCGGCTTCATCTTTCGATTCAAACAAACTAATCAAAATACCGCGATTTAACGCAACTGTGATACCGAAGTTTAGATTTTCCTTTATGGGAGAATCTTTCAGGATATAAACAGCGATTTTTAGTGTGCGAGGAAAAATTTCTGCCAGATCGTATATATCGCTGGATGGCGGTAACGATGTCATTTCGCCGGTATCAATCAGCACTTTATTAATACCCGTTTTCTCGCTAATCATCTCTATCTTTTTGATAGACTCCACCATCTCATCATAAACGACTTCACCGGAAGAATAAACTTCGATTATCCGTTTCTCTTCATTTAAATTGACTTTATCAGGCATTCGAATTACCTTTGACATCAGCATGATAAGGCATACCTGACAATGCGTCAAGCGTTTATTTATGGTGCGGTGGATATCCCCCAGTTGGACAGCCCAATTTATCCCCCATCTTCACTTGATTTTTAGACGTAAATCTGTTAATATATTTAGTTATTTAAACTTGGAGAAAACCATGTTTGATAAAAAATTTACCGATGAGGTTAAGAATAGAAAACAAAAGTGGGATGGTGATGCCGAAAAATTTCGCGGCAAAAAATCGCGCCCACGATTTATAACTGTTTCCGGTGAAGATATCGACGAGCTGTACACGCCTGCCGATGTCAACGGTAATGAATTTTTCGAAAAAGTTGGATTTCCCGGCGAATATCCTTACACCCGTGGGGTGCATCATACGATGTATCGCAGTCGGTTGTGGACGATGCGTCAGTTTTCGGGAATGGGCACCCCGAAACAGACCAACGAGCGGTATCATTACCTGTTGAAAAACGGCCAGACCGGCCTGTCGGTGGCGTTTGATTTGCCGACTTTGATGGGGTATGACTCGGATCATCCGCGTTCGCTGGGTGAGGTGGGCAAGTGCGGGGTGGCGGTTGATTCGCTGGCCGATATGGAGATACTTTTTGATGGTATCAATCCGCGCGACGTGTCAACCTCGATGACTATCAACGCCCCGGCGTCGATATTGTTGGCGATGTATCTGGCGGTGGCCGAGAAAAATAATGTCCCGTTCGATCAGGTGCGCGGGACGCTTCAGAATGATATTTTAAAAGAATATATTGCGCAGAAAGAGTGGGTTTTCCCGCCGGAACCGTCGATTCGGCTTATCACCGACCTGATGGCGTTTTGCACTGATCATGTGCCGCAGTGGAATACGATTTCGATATCCGGGTATCATATCCGTGAAGCCGGTTCGACTGCCGCGCAGGAGCTGGCGTTTACGCTGGCCGATGGTTTCACCTATATCGAGGCGGCAATCAAAGATGGTCAGGATGTTGATGCTTTCGCGCCGAGGCTTTCGTTTTTCTTTAATGCGCATCAGGATTTCTTCGAGGAGATAGCCAAATATCGCGCCGCGCGTCGGATTTATGCTCGTCGGATGAAAGAAAAATATAAAGCGAAAAAAGAGCGAAGCTGGCTGTTACGGTTTCATACCCAGACCGCCGGATGCTCGCTAACCGCGCAGCAGCCGGAGAACAATCTGGTCCGGACCGCATTCGAGGCGCTTTCGGGCGTGCTGGGCGGGACGCAGTCGCTGCATACCAACTCGATGGACGAAACACTGGCGCTGCCGTCGGCAAAAGCGGCGTTATTGGCGCTTCGCACCCAGCAGATTATCGCCTGTGAAACCGGGGTGGCGAATACGATCGACCCGCTGGCCGGTTCGTATTTTGTCGAGGCGCTGACCGATAAGATGGAGGCCGATGCCGAGAAATATCTCGATGAGATCGATCGACGCGGCGGGGTAGTGAAATGTATCGAGGAGGGATACCTCCAGCGTGAGATTGCCAATGCGGCTTATCGTTACCAGCAGGAAATCGAACGCAAGGAGCGGATTATTGTTGGTGTTAATGATTATGTTATGGAGAATGAAGAGATCGAGATTCCGATTTTGAAAATCGATGAATCAACCGAAAGTCAGCAAGCGGCGGCTGTGAAAAACATTCGCGACAACCGGGATAACGATAAAGTTAAACGGACGTTGGAAGATTTGATGGTGGCCGCCAAGGGTAATGGTAACACATTAAAAGCGATTTTGGATTGTGTGCGGGTGTATGCCACTGAGGGAGAGATAATCGACGCGTTGCGTCCGATTTTCGGTGAGTACATCGAGCCGCCGATTATTTAGTTTAAAAGTTGTATTTTAATAAAGGTACTATGTCGGAAAAAATCAGAGTTTTGCTGGCCAAGCCGGGTTTGGATGGGCACGATCGCGGTATCAAAGTTATCGCATCGGCTTTCCGTGACGCCGGTTTCGAGGTTATCTATACCGGTCTGAGACAAACCCCCGAGATGATTGTCAACGCCGCTATACAAGAGGATGTTGACGTCGTTGGGGTGTCGATTCTCTCCGGTGCCCATATGACGCTTTTTCCCGCGATTAAAAAACTCCTTACGGAGAATAAAGCGGACAATATTATCCTTTTTGGCGGGGGGATTATCCCCGATGAGGATATCAAGGCGTTGGAAAAGATGGGTATAGATAAACTGTTCACGCCCGGTGCGACGACCGAAGAGACGGTCAATTATGTGCGTCAGGCGGTGGCCGGCCGTAAAGACGACGAAAAAATAATGTAGTAACCGCGATTGCACTATAGTTGTATGGTGCCATCGGCGGTGATAAATTTAAAATCTCAGGAGGAGAGATGCCTTATAATGTAGATGAGAAACAACAGGCGGTTCGGGATCGTGTCAAGGAATTCGCCGAAAAAGAGATTCTTCCGATTTGTCAGGAGATGGATCGTAAGGATGAAGCCTTCCCGCACGACTTTTACAAAAAGCTGGCGGCGGCCGGGCTGGTCGGTTTTATGATGCCGAAAGAGTATGGCGGCGGCGGTTTTTCCAATCTCGAATATATCACGCTTATCGAGGAGCTGGCGTACTACGATGCTCCGACGGCGCTTCTGGCGGCGGTTCCCGAGCTGGCGACCTACCCGATTTTTACTTTCGGAACCGAAGAGCAGAAAAAGAAATATGTCCCCAAGTGCGCCTCCGGTGAACTTATTCCCTGCTTTGCACTGACCGAACGTAACGCCGGTTCCGATGCGGCCAATCAGCAGACAGTAGCGATGATCGAGGGTGACAATTTTGTAATCAACGGCGAGAAGATATTTATCATGCACGGTGATGCCGCTACGCTGGCAGTGCTGTTCTGTCGTATAGGCGAATTAGGCGAAGGACGTCCGAAAGTTTCGGCGATTTTGGTCGAGACCGATACTCCCGGATGGAAAGGTTTTACATTAAAACATAAGATGGGGATGCGTCTGGCGACCACTGGTCGTATCGAGCTGAAGGATGTCAAGGTCCCGACCTCGCAGCAGTTGGGTGATACCGGCAAGGGATTCAAGATGGCCATGAATACTCTCGACGGCGCCCGTATTGGTGTCGCCGCGCAGGGTCTTGGTGTCGCTCAGCGGGCACTGGATGAATCGGTCAAGTACGCCAAGAGTCGTATCGCCTTTGGTGCGCCAATTGCCAAACTTCAGGCGATTCAGTGGATGATTGCCGATATGGCGACCAAACTCGAAGCGGCGCGTATGCTGACCTACAAAGCGGCACAGCTTCAGGATTCGGGTGCCCGTTTCTCTCTCGAAGCGGCGCAGGCAAAATTGTTCGCATCCGAAGCGGCCGGTTTCTGTGTCGATCGGGCCATGCAGATTCATTCCGGTTACGGATATATCGGTGAATTTTCGGTGATCGAAAAGTTGTACCGCGACCAGCGGGTGCTTGAGATTTACGAGGGCACCTCTGAAGTACAACGACTGGTGATTGCCGGCAATTATTTGCGATAATTTATGAAATTCGGTTCGTTTGAAATCAAACCCTTCGTCGAACGGCAGTTCCGTCTCGACGGAGGGTCGATGTTTGGGGTGGTCCCCAAGAAAATTTGGAGTCGTTTTACCGAGGCGGATGAGAATAACCTGATTGCGATGGAAACCAATCTGTTTGTACTATCCGCACATGGTAAAAATATATTATCTGATGCCGGTCTGGGTGATTGTTTGAGCGATCGCGAAAAGAATATTTATGCGGTTACTACTGATACCGGAATGGAGACTGGTTTGAAAGAAATCGGTCTGACACCCGAGGACATCGATATTGTATTCCTGAGTCATTTGCACACCGATCATTCCGGCGGGGCGGTGAAAAACGTCGATGGTAAGTACATACCGCGATTTCCGAAAGCACGATACATAGTGCAGAAACGGGAATGGGATGATGCTATGCACCCGAACGAACGGACCGCCGCAGTATATATTCCGGATCGGCTCGAGACTCTGGAAAAATCGGGGCAGCTGGATTTAATCGATGGTGATATGGAAATTATGCCAGGCATAAATGCAATTGTAACGGGGGGACATACACCGGGACATCAGGCGATCGAGGCCGTCTCCGATGGTGTTACGGTTGTGTACTATGCCGATATATTGCCATCGTCGTACTTTTTGAAGGTACCGTATGTTTCGGGATTGGATCTTGATCCAACTCGTACGATGGATGTCAAACGACAGTTGTATGAACGGTTGGTTAATCAGGAAAATGCGATTGTATTCGACCATGATATAGATATAAAGATTGGAAAGTTGGTAAAGGAGGATGGCAATTTAGCCATTGAAAAAATTGAGTAGGGGCGACCCTTGCGCCCACAGTGGTGGGGTCGTCGCCCTCTTAAACAGAGGGCGGGGGCAAGCCGCGCCCCTACAAATTATATGTTAATTTTATTCATATTCAAGGCTTATGGAACTTGAAGAAAAATTAAAAAAGTTAAACGAGATGCGTCGCGAGGCGCGACTCGGCGGTGGCGAAAATAAAATCGAAACCCAACATCAAAAGGGTAAGCTTACGGCGCGCGAACGACTGGAACTTCTGCTCGATAAAGATTCATTCGAGGAGTTCGATATGTTTGTCACCCACCGAAGTACCGACTTCGGTCTGGCCGAAAAGAAAATTTTTGGCGATGGTGTTGTTACGGGGTGCGGGACGATTGATGGTCGCAAGGTGTTTGTTTTCTCACAGGATTTTACCGTTTTTGGCGGCTCGTTATCCGAGGCGCATGCGGAGAAAATCTGCAAGATTATGGATATGGCGATGAAAGTCGGTGCGCCGGTCATTGGACTTAACGATTCCGGCGGTGCACGGATTCAGGAGGGGGTGGTATCACTCGGTGGTTATGCCGATATATTCCTGCGCAATACGCTGGCTTCGGGTGTCGTGCCGCAGGTGTCGGTTATTTTGGGACCTTGCGCCGGTGGTGCGGTGTACAGTCCTGCGATTACCGACTTTACCATCATGGTTAAAAAGACATCGTACATGTTTGTTACCGGACCGAATGTGGTCAAGACAGTAACGCATGAGCAGGTGACTTCCGAAGAACTCGGCGGTGCCATGACTCACGCTACCAAATCCGGTGTGGCGCACTTCGCCTGTGAAAACGAAGCGGATGCGATTACTACACTTCGGAAATTAATTGGTTATTTCCCGCAGAATAATCTTGAGGACCCGCCGTTTATTGAAAATGATGATCCTGTGGATCGTACGGAAGAGGCGCTTAATACGATTGTACCTGACAATCCGAATAAATCGTACGATATAAAAGAAGTTATTCACCATATTGTCGATTTTGGTGAGTTCCTTGAGGTGCATGCCGATTATGCGACTAATATTGTGGTTGGTTTTGCACGATTGGGTGGTCGGTCGATCGGTATTATCGCCAACCAGCCGGCAGTGCTGGCCGGGTGTCTGGATATTAATTCCTCAAGCAAAGCGGCGCGCTTTATTCGTTTTTGCGATGCCTTTAATATCCCGATTTTGACTTTCGAGGATGTGCCCGGATTTTTACCCGGTACCGATCAGGAACATGGCGGGATTATTAAGAATGGTGCGAAATTACTGTATGCGTACTGCGAGGCGACGGTACCGAAAGTGACGGTTATTACTCGCAAGGCGTACGGCGGTGCGTACGACGTTATGAACTCGAAACATATTCGCGGTGATATGAACTATGCCTGGCCGACGGCGGAGATTGCGGTGATGGGACCGAAAGGTGCGGTTGAGATTATTTTCCGCAAGGAATTCGCCGATGTGAATAATCCCGAAAAAGAGGTGGAAAAGAAGACTGAGGAGTATCGCGATAAATTTGCCAATCCGTTTATTGCGGCGGGGCGGGGTTATCTTGATGATATTATCGAGCCGCGAATGACACGTCCGAGATTGATTCGTGCATTTGAAATGCTCGAAACGAAAAAGGACTCCAACCCACCGAAGAAACACGGGAATATACCGTTGTAGGGGGTAAGTACAGATTTATTGGTGATGATTATTATTCGAATATGACGCAAGAAATATGGAAAGCGTAAGGGTGCCCCACCGCTTGCGGTGGGATTGTATAAAGAAACGACAATGACTAATTTAAAACATTATGATAATTTGGGGACGGCTCGATTTATTACTTTCTCATACCATAATAAATTAAGACTATTATACAATGATACTCTAAAGAAGATATGCATAGATAATCTTAAACATATAGTCGATAAATATAATATAAAGTTACTCGCTTATGTTATAATGCCAAACCATGTACATTTTGTTATTATTCCTCCTGATGGTTTAAAAATGGGAAAAGTAATTGGAGAATTAAAATCTCTTTCGGCCCGTCAGATTATTGAATACCTTGAAAAAATAAATTCGAATTTACTTAATGAGTTAAATGTATTAAGGAACGGTGAAAAGAGAAAAGTAGTCTGGATGAGACGATGTTACGATCATAATTGTCGGAATGAAAATACTGTTAATGAAAAAATAAATTATTGCCATTATAATCCGGTTAAGGCGGGATTGGTAAAAAGTCCCGAAGATTATAAATGGTCGAGTTATAATGATATTTACGTTTTAAAAGATCCCACCGCAAGCGGTGGGGCACCCGGACGTACTTCCCACGCAGGCGTGGGAAAATGAATGTGATAATTGGATTAGATAGTGGTAGTAGTACAATACTATGTAAATGTGTTATCCACGTAAACGTGGGAAAATGAACGTGATATTAGTTTAGAATAAGAACGAGATACAGTAATACAATAAATTATGACCAGAAAAATCACAAAAATACTTGTGGCTAATCGGGGGGAGATTGCGGTGCGGATTATGCGGGGATGCCGTGATGCCGGAATCAAATCGGTCGCGATATATTCCGACTGCGACCGCGCCGCCTATCATGTCCGTATGGCCGATGAAGCGTACAATGTCGGACCGGCACCGTCGGTCGAAAGTTATCTCAATCAGCAAAAAATAATCGATATAATTAAAAAGTCGGGCGCTGAAGCGATACATCCGGGGTACGGTTTTCTCGCCGAGAATGCCTCATTCGCCAAACTGTGTGAAGATAATAATATTATATTTATCGGGCCGAAATCAAAAACAATCGCCGAACTGGGAGATAAACTGGTTGCCCGTAAGATGGCTATTAAGGCCAAACTACCGGTTGTGCCGGGCACTGAATTTGATATAAAAGATACCGATAAAGTACGAGCCGAAACCAAAAATATTGGGTTTCCGGTACTTATTAAAGCGGCCGCCGGTGGCGGCGGTAAAGGAATGCGTGTGGTTGAATCCGGTGATGTCCTTATCGAGTCGATAGAATCAGCCGCGCGCGAAGCCGGTTCTGCATTCGGTGATGGCCGCGTCTATATGGAGAAATATCTGAAACGTCCGCGTCATATTGAGATTCAGATACTTACCGATGAACATGGCAACGCCATATATCTTGGTGAGCGCGAATGTTCGATACAGAGACGTCACCAAAAAGTTATAGAAGAATCACCATCATGCGCCGTCAAGCCGGAACTCCGCAAACGGATGGGTGAGGCGGCGGTGAATATCGCGCTTGAGTCGGGATATGTCGGAGCCGGGACGGTGGAGTTTTTGGTCGATGAGGACCGTTCGTTTTATTTCCTCGAAGTGAACACCCGTCTGCAGGTCGAGCATCCGGTAACCGAGATGGTGACCGGTATCGATCTGGTTCGTGAGCAGATAAAAATCGCCGAAGGTCGGAAATTATCGATAAAGCAGAAAGATATCAAACCGCACGGTCATGCAATCGAGTGTCGTATTTATGCCGAGGATGCCGGCCAGAATTTTATGCCTTCGACCGGGACTATCACAGAATATCGGGAACCGTCAGGACCGGGTGTCCGTGTAGATGCCGGTGTGGTGGTAGGTTCGGAAATCCCAATGTACTACGATCCGATTATCTCGAAAATGATTATCTGGGGTAAGGATCGTAACGAGGCTATCGATCGCACCGAAAGGGCATTAAAGGAGTATCGTATTTCGGGCGTGCAGTCAACTATCGGTTTTGCCCGTGCGGTGATGTCGTCCAAAGTTTTTCAGAAGGGAAATTATGCGACCGATTTTATCGATGCGGTATTTCCCGATCGTAAATTCGATACGGACGAATCTGAGCAGATGGTTAAGGCGGCTATTGCGGCGGCGATATTTGAACATCGCAACAGCCGACGGGTGAGAATGACGTTTAAAAAAAGCGGTGAACAAAAATGCGGTTGGGTGAGGCATTACCGCGCCGAAGGTGTAAAACGGTTGAGCCGAACATAAGAGAGTATTATATGAGCAAGATGAGAAACAGATATATTGCGACAATCGGTGAACATGAGTTCGATTTGGGACTTAACCGTCGCGACAACGATTATGAAATAGAATATAACGGCTCGCGGTATGAGGTGATAGTTGACAAGCTAACATCCAACAGGTTCCTTTTTAAGGTTAATGATACGGTCTCGGAGATAAATATCAACCGAAGCAACGGCAGTGTTAATGTTTTTCTCGATGGCCGCGAACTTGATGTGCATGTCGAAAGGTACAATCTTGCCGAGTTACGGAAAAAAGCCGGGACAGCGACCGATGGCCCCGAAGACAAAACTGTGAAGGCGCCGATGCCCGGGATGGTACTATCGATTGCGGTCAAGCCGGGTGACAATGTAAAAAAGGGTGCGACATTGCTGATCATTGAAGCGATGAAGATGGAAAACATGATTAAGGCGCAGTATGATGGTGTGGTGCATGAGGTATTTATTGAGGCCGGTCAGGCGGTCGATAAGAATGATAAACTAATGGAGCTGGAATAAATGCCCGAGAAAAAGACAACCACATCGGGTATAGAAATTCCGGTTGTCGCTGATAAAGACATTTCCAATGATATTGATATCGGGTATCCGGGTGAATATCCGTTCACGCGCGGTGTTTATAAAAACATGTATCGCGGGCGGCTGTGGACAATGCGTCAGTACGCGGGATTCGGGACCGCCGAAGAGACTAATCAAAGATTTCGCTATCTTCTAAAAAGAGGACAGACCGGGTTGTCGGTCGCATTTGATCTCGCTACCCAGATTGGTTATGACTCCGATCATCCGCTGGCGAAAGGTGAAGTCGGGCGCACCGGGGTGGCTATCGATTCGCTGGCCGATATGGAAACGTTGTTCGACAAGATTCCGCTTGGTGGAGTTTCGACCTCGATGACGATTAACTCAACGGCGGTGGTTCTTCTGGCGATGTATATTATCACGGCCAAAAAACAGAATGTCCCGCCGGAAAATATCTCCGGGACGATACAGAATGATATCTTAAAAGAGTTTATAGCACGCGGGACATATATCTTTCCGCCCGAGCCGTCGATGCGAATTATCACCGATATTTTCGCATACGCTAAAGATAATCTTCCGAAATTTAATACGATTTCGATATCCGGTTATCATATCCGTGAAGCGGGCGCGACCGCTGCGCAGGAGATTGCCTTTACATTGTCTAACGCGCGCGCTTATGTCGAGAGTGCCTTAAAAGCGGGACTCGATATTGACCTGTTTGCTCCGCGATTATCGTTCTTTTTTGCGGCCCATAATAATTTATTCGAGGAAGTTGCCAAGTTTCGGGCGGCGCGGCATATCTGGGCGAATATCATGAAAGATGAGTACGGGGCCAAAACGGAAAAATCGATGCTGCTTCGTTTTCATACTCAGACTGGCGGCTCGACTTTAACCGCCCAACAGCCGGAAAATAATATTATTCGTACAACATTACAGGCGTTGAGTGCGGTACTTGGCGGAACCCAGTCACTACATACCAATTCATTCGATGAAGCATTGGCGCTGCCATCGGAAAAAGCGGCCGAAATTGCCCTGCGTACCCAGCAGATTATCGGCTATGAATCGGGGGTGGTTGATACCGCTGATCCGCTGGGCGGTTCGTATCTGGTGGAATACTTAACCGAAAAACTCGAGAAAAAAATCAGTGAGATAATGGCTGTCGTCAAACAGCGTGGCGGTTCGGTCAAATGTGTCGAAAATGGTTATTTCCGCAATGAGATTGCGGCCTCGGCATATAAGCATCAGAAGAGTGTCGAGAAAGACGAGACGGTTGTGGTGGGTGTGAATCGTTTCGAAACCGGCGATGAATCGCTTACGGATATTTTAAAAGTAAATCCGGATTTAGAAACACAGCAAGTAAAAAAATTGAATGAATTGAGAAGAAACCGGGATAACGAAAAAGTCAATAAGTGTATAAATAATCTGGAAAACGTCGCTCGCGGTGAGGATAACATCGTGCCGCCGATTATCGAGGCGGTCGAAAATTACGCCACGCTGGGCGAGATTTCGGATTGTTTAAGAAATTTATGGGGAGAATATCATGAAACACTCTAAAATATTGTTACTGGTTATGCTGGCATTCGTTTTTTGGGCCTGTTCGGAAAATCAGGAAAACGAATCAACTGTTGAAACACCGGTGGCCAGGAATAGCGATGAGGTCGCTATCACTGAAATGATTCATGAGTATTTCGATCGGGTGATGGAGGGTGACAAGACAGTGCTTTATGAAAACGAGTTCACGTACTATACCGATGAAATTTCGCTTGATGATTACATGGAACTTAACAAAGTGCTCGATTATAAATATGATACGCTGGCCGGAGTGACTCTTGATTCCATACAGATGATGAACGATTCGGCGCGGTTGTGGATAAAGGTGCATTACGCTGGAATGGCCGGTGATGATCGCGAGATGCCGTATGTTATCAAAGCATATCGCAGTCGTGGCGGCTGGATCCGGCCGTATCTATCGCGGTGGGATAACGAGGCCGAGTATCTGGAAATGATTCGGCAGTACGATTCGGCGGTGGCGGCCGAGGAAGATGAATAATAGAGAGTCATGTCTGATATAGAACACATCGGTGTTGCCGTCGAGGATTTAAAAAAGGCGGCCGAGATTTTCTCCGATATTCTCGGTCGGGAGCCGTCCGGCAGCGAGGAAGTCGCGGATCAGAAGGTTAAGGTTGTTTTTTTTACCTCCGAGGAAGATTCCGAATCGGGGCGGATCGAGCTTGTCTCACCCACCGATGATAAAAGTCCGATTAAAAAATTTATCGATAAACAGGGCGGAGGATTGCATCATCTGGCACTGAGAGTGAAAAATATCGAAACCAAACTGGCCGAGTTGAAATCCAAAGGTTATCGATTGATTGATGATAAACCTCGGCTTGGCGCCGAAGGCAAAAAAATCGCATTTCTGCATCCCTCGTCAACCGGTGGTATTCTGATTGAATTGATGGAAAAGTAATTATTTGTGTGGGGAATGAGCCTTCTGGCTCTTCCAGCCGCAGCGCTGACAGCTTAAACTGTCGATATGATTAACCAATCTGCATTTCGGGCATCGCCAGTAATTGCCGGAACTTCGTCCCAGCGGGTTATTGGATTGCTGTATCCTCCGATTACGCACATAGAAAAAGACTGTCAGAAGGATAATCATAAATATCATCAGATACGGTGTCACTTTGGTACGGACAAAAAAGTCATCCTCGAGCGGATCGTTAAACCTGAATGAATATAAAAGGAGATTAATGTCACCGCGCGAAAGTTCGTACGATTCCTGAGGTGTGACTGCTTTAATTAAAAACAAAATTTGGCCGCCGCCTTCGACACGTCCCAGAATTCCTCTTATAATCACATGATAGGTTTCAACTTCCGACGACGAATCGATAAAATCGGTCTCGAAATAAACCAGACTGTCGGCGATGGTGCAGACAATTTCGGCGTCGGTGTCAACATCGATCCCGATTTCTTCATACAGCCCATGCACCGCCTCGACCAGTTCCGCCTCGGAACCGATTTGATGATCGGTATCGAGTATATATTTATAAATTTCGATCCGCGTATCTTCATTGACACTGTCGGAGAGAAGTATCGCCGCATCGGAATGGTAGTCTATTTTCCATTCGGGCGGCTTCATGAAAGTGCAACCCATCTCATCGGGCGAATATGTCGCCCCGGCCGACAGGTAAAAAAATCCTGCAAAAAACAGCCCGAATATAATAATCCTTTTCATATATATATTAATCGGGCGATTGGGGGGATTACATAAGGCAATGGAGAAAATAATTCTATGGGCGGGACGGCGTTACTTAGGCGATAATATCTATTTTTTCTTCTTTGTTTTGCGGAGGCGGAAGAAGGTTTTGTTGGCGATTTCGCGGCATTCGTCAAAGAGGCCGGAGATTATTTTGTCCGAAACCTGAGACAAAAATTCTTTTTTGTTCAAGTTCGGTGAATATTCAAATGAGTGGCTCTTTTTTTCGCGGGTGAGGATGTTTTTCTCCGCGAGTCGATTCATGACGGTCATAATTGTGGTGTAGGCGTACTTATTATTTTTATTAACAAAATAAAGCGCCCGTTTAACCGTCATCGGGCCGCCCGACCATAAGGTCTCCATCACCTCAACCTCGATTTTACCGAGGAATTTCTCGAGGCCGGGTCGGTCGGGACGATAGGTAAAAACGATGTCCGGTTTATTGGTCATCGCGCGGTTTTTTATGATCGAAAATTACTTTGGCGCCGAGGGCAATCAACAGAATCGGCCAGAAATAGTCCCAGAAACCGCCGGTAATTATATCGAATTTGGCCAGGAGAAGTAATATCCCGGCAACTAGTAAGGCGAAACCGACAAACATAATATACTCCCTGTTTGGTTTTTTTAAGAATATGGGTACCTGTGGAGATGATGTCAATATAAATGTGAGGATGCCGGGTGCGGCGACCCGGCAGCATCGCGAAGTATTTGATTTTAATTATTGTTTACAAATTCCGGCGGACGGCGTCGAGATTGGCAACGGGGATTTCAGCTTCGATTGCACAGCCGGGGCCTAGGATAAACCTTTTACCGGTCATACGTTCCTTGATTTTGCCTACCTCTGTGGCGACTTCATCGGGTGTACCGAATAACAACCAACCTTTATGATCGAGACCGCCGATAACCGTTTTGTCGCCAAGAAAATCGAAACAGCGGTCGATATTGACATTGGTCGGGTCGGAGGCGTCCCAGTTGATAAGTTTGACCGGATAGTCGGATAGATGTTTGAGATAATTATTACTTCCGCAGACATGCAGAATGTTCAGCGAATCATCGCCGGTCGCTTCCAATATTCGCAAATCGTACTTACGGCCAAACTCTTTATATTGTTCATAGGTCAGCAGGTCGGAGGAGGCCCATTCGAGAGTGGCGAAAAAGATACCATCAGCACCGGCATTTCTGATATCGGTGACATACCGTTCGAATGTAACAGTGATATTTTCAAGGGCGAGATGTACTTTATCAGGATTATTGTTGATGTACTCAAGCATCTTTTTTGTACTACCGCACAGGTAACGTGCGATTCCAAGCGGATTAAAGACGGTCATAAAAAGAGGTAGTTCCGGGTCGGAGGCTATTTTAATGATTTCAATCGCCTTAAGATGGTCGGTGAGAACCGTTGTCCCCGGGGGGAGAACATCGATTTTATCCCAGTCGTCGGCGGAGTTAACGGCGAAGCCGATTTTAGTATGTTTGGTAAACTCATCGTGTGACCAAGCGTAAGTATTACCCCAGTCCTCGACAAAATAACCGGCACGCGGATTTATTTTCATAAAGTCCCAGTCGAATCGTTTCTGAAAATCGAGCATCGCCCCGGCCAGTCCCCCGGCGGTCGATTCCCGATGATAAAAATGCCGCCAATTGGATGCGGCGAAGCGGTCCGGTTTTTCACCGGCCATTATAATATTAAGTCTTTCTCGATGGGAATATTTATCAGCCATTGTTTCCTCCGCTTTGGTTCGGTAATACCTTAAATACGGGAATAAAAAACGATAAGACAAGATTTAATAGAGAGGTAGGTCGGAATGCCCGCAGGGGCAAAGCCCCAAAGGGCTTCCGACATTTAAAAGAGTCGGAACTCCTACGGAGATTCCGACCTACATAGCTCAGACAGGAATGTCTGAGCTACCATTTCTCAGACCAAGATGTCGAAACCTCCTTCGAAGACGAAGGACCTTCGGCAGGGGTTTCGACCTACGCGGATTATTCTACGATTTGTCTATAGCGAGGTAGTGATAAAAGCTTTTTTGCTTATTGGCGGGTGTGTAATCTCTGAACATAACCGGCGGCAGATATTTAGAGTAAAAAGCGATTGCCGAAAAATAATAAGACAAACCGCATTTAAACATGGAGCGCAGGAGATTTTATGTCCGGGAAAATCCTTGTAGTCGATGACGAACAGTCGATGTGTGATTTCATGGAAATCATGCTGGCCAAGGAGGGTTATAATGTCCAGACATCAATTTCCGGCGACCAGGCGATCCAGAAAGCCTCAGCCGAAAATTACGATTTAATTATCGCCGATATGATGATGCCGAATATGACCGGTCTCGATTTGTTGAAAAAAATCAAGAAAGCACGACCGGCACAGGAGTTTATTGTCATGACGGCGTTTGCCTCGGTTGATACAGCTATCCAGGCGATGAAAGAAGGGGCGATCGATTATATTACCAAACCGTTTAAGGTTGATGAGATAAAGCTGGTTATCGAAAAATCTATCAGCCGCAAAAAGCTGAAGGCCGAAAACGAATCGCTTAAACAGCAACTTAAAGAAAATTTCTCATTCGATAATTTTATCGGGCAGTCGTCCGAAGTGGTCGAGCTTAAGAAACTGGCAAAAAAAGTATCTTCATCCGATTCAACGGCGCTTATCAGGGGAGAGTCGGGGACCGGTAAAGATTTAATCGCACGCGCGATTCATGCATCATCGAACCGTGCGACCGGACCGTTTACGACAATCAACTGCGCGGCGCTTCCGGAAACGCTTCTGGAATCGGAGCTTTTCGGTTATAAAAAAGGCGCCTTTACCGGAGCGGTGAAAGATAAGGATGGTCTGTTTAAGGTGACCGATGGGGGGACATTGTTTCTTGATGAAATCGGGAATACCTCACCGGCGATTCAGGTGAAACTTTTGCGGGTGTTGGAGGATAAAACAATCACGCCGGTTGGTGATACGAAACCGATTGAAGTTGATGTACGTCTTATTGCCGCAACCAATGCCGATCTGGAGGAGGATGTCAAGGCGGAGCGGTTTCGTTCCGACCTGTTTTATCGTTTGAATGTTATTCCAATATATATCCCGGCGCTGAGAGAGCGGACCGATGATATTCCGCTGCTGGTTAACCATTTTCTTAATAAGTACAGTCAGCGGATTGGCGTCGATTTGAAAATATTGTCGCCGGAGGCGATGAAAGCGCTTCATCAGTACGACTGGCCGGGGAACGTCCGTGAGCTGGAGAATTGTATCGAGCGGGCGGTGTTGTTGTCGCGCGAGGAAACTATCGATGTGGCCGATTTTCCTCAGAAAATCATTGAGAACAAACCAAAGACAGTAGTATCGCCGGATACGCCGCAGACCCCGACGCTGGAATCGATAGAGAAGGCATATATCTATTATATCATGGATCAGACCAAGGGGAAAAAATCAAAGGCGGCCAAGCTTCTTGGAATCGATAACTCGACCTTATACCGAAAACTGGAACGGTATAATCTGAAAGAAAAGAATAAAAAAGAGCCAGGTGAGTCGGAATAATATTTTTTAGATAATATGGGTATGCCAGTTGCGTTTACATATCTCAAAAGTCGTTTTGAAATTTATCCAGTGAGGCGGATTATGAATAAGATGAATTCGAAAAGGGGCTTCACATTAATAGAGTTGATGATTGTGGTGGTCATTATTGGCATTCTGGCCGCCATGGCGATTCCGCGGTATATGTCGGTATCGACTCGTAGTAAACAATCCGAGGCGAAAGCGATATTAAAGCAGATATATGTTAACCAGCGGACCTATCGCCAGCAGGGAAACACCTATTTTATGCCGGGCGGTCCGGCCAGTGCGACCAATCCTGAGGTGCTTCAGGATATCTGGGTCGAAATACCGGCCGGAGCGCTTTATACCTACACGATTGCCGGCGATGTCAACTCTTTTACGGCGACAGCGACATCGGGGA
>Ga0272443_10000794_pt1 | contig 52491 bp, 44 predicted proteins | sample SSMAcet12_FD_193581 | JGI IMG/M metagenome (GOLD analysis project Ga0272443, IMG submission 193581) | Marine sediment archaeal communities from Little Sippewissett salt marsh, Falmouth, MA, United States - SSM-Acet-12 | ecosystem: Environmental > Aquatic > Marine > Wetlands > Sediment ...
TGTTGGGGCACTCCGGAAGGCACAGCCCACAAGCGGTGCATTCGTCAGTTATCTTCATTGCCATCCTAAAACAACCTCCATTCTTTGTCCAAGCGCTTTTGAACGCCTCTTGCCCGGAACATAGTTCCAAACAGTTTCCCGCTTAAAGTTTCATGAATATATACGTGACACAATAGGTAATCAAGGGAAAAAACTTCCAAAAAGACTCTTATCGTAATCTTATGTATTTCATTAGTTTGTATACGAAATAGAAGATCACTGCATAATAGATTAAGAGAAAGAATTGATAGAAGTAAATATCGATTGCGCCAGTGCTCAGAAACACTAACATGAACTTGGCTATCATGTGTACTACTACAGCGATAAGCCAGTATGGAAGAATTTTTCGCCTGCCCAAACCGTATCCGAGTATCAGTCCGGTCATGGTGTGAAATACAATTGCAGTCATACGATCCAGCACTGTCATGGATAGAAGACTCAACGCTCCAAGTGCGAATGCCCCTCCTGTAATCCAGCACGCTTCAACAAAGCCGAATCCCGCACCGGCTGCTGCTCCGAGGATAGTGGAATCCTCCAGTCTCGGCTTACGGGTTAACAGGTACCAGAAAAGCCACATCGGAGCGAGTTTAAGACTCTCCTGAATCAGCCCCGAAATTAAACTTGAAATAAGAGCGACAATATAAGCACCGGATCCTGTCGAACCGAGCGCACGGAATATGGCTTGCGCGCTCTTTTGCTGTATTGGAGCCTGGACAAGAAATACGAATCCGAACAATGCGCCTGCAACAGCAAAGATGATCCATATCAGAGGTCTCCTGATCTCGTATCGTATGAAGAAAAACAGTACCATCACCACCCATACAAGGTAGCAGAACCATATCAGAAGTCTTCTGTGAATAGTACTAAAGAAGCCTCTCTCTGGCTGCAGAGTCTCCTCGCCGGGTGGAATGAGATCAATTATAAGACTGCGTCTCGGGTCTACTACTTTCAGGAGATTTCCATCCGGTCCAATATAGAACCTCTGGTTGACCATAGGTACGCTCTTAACCGCACACTCTACGGTTTCACCCGCATAAACGATTGACTCGGTTCCGACACTGATCGCAGGCAACTGGTGTCTTCGGGTTATTCTCGGTATCAGGACATTCATCTTGATCGTATCGCCGGGAGGCGGGTCCACAACTCCAAAGACGATATCCCAGTGCGCTGTGAAGTTCCTGTCACAGATAAAAGTTCCGGGTACAACAGAGATGTAAACCGAGCTGTCACCGTACTCGGAATAGTAGGCGCCCTTAACTTCATTGCCCCGGATCGAGAGTCTTATTCTCGATGTGTCCCCCTGCTCCACATAAATAGCCTCATACTGAACGGGTACCCCGCCGGGCATGTAGGCAATCTTTGATGTATATTGAAGTTCAGTATCCTGTCCTACCGGTGACAGATCAAGATGGGATGCAATGCTGAACTCATACACCGTTCCAACTTCCGGGAAATTCTGCGTACCAATGTACGTAGCAAATTCCCGCCCTATCTCCGCAGATCCCATTTTAAGACGGTATTCACGGGTTTCACCCCTGGACCATCTGAGACGGAAATCCTCTGCCGACAAAGCGGGTCGTACAAATGAAAACAGTATTGCAAGGGTAATCAGAGCGGTATATTTGTGCTTATTTATCATCGTTGCGGTATCTTTTTCTCCGTTGGTACAATTGTGATCCGTTTACGTCGGCTAATATATGTGTTGTTCATACAAATAAAAGAAAAAAGAGCTTAACCGAACAGACCGATATCCCGCTCATCCTGATCGAAACTATCGTCTCTCTTTCTCTCTCTACCCGTGAACTTAACTATCCAGATTGAAAGTTCATACAGAATCAAAACAGGTGCGGCGAGCATTATCTGGCTGAATACATCCGGTGGCGTCAGAGATGCTCCCACGATGAGGGCAACCACTACGGCATATCTCCTGCCTTTAGCGAGTTTCTTCGAATTAACAAGACCGATTCTTCCGAGAAAAAACGCCACCACAGGCAGTTCGAATACAAGCCCGAACGCGAGTATTAGATACGCGCAGAATGTTATAAGATTGCTAATCGAAATCAACGGTGTCATTAGATCGGTGCTGTAACCCATAAGAAAATGCAGTGCGTTTGGAAGCACAACGAAGTAGCAGAAACTCCCGCCGACTACGAAAAAAAAGGTTGATGCCAGTACGACCGGAACTACGTAGCTTTTCTCATGCCTATATAGCCCCGGAGAGATGAACATCCAGAGCTGGTAGAAGATCACCGGAACGGAGAGAACGATTCCCATTATAACCGATATCTTGATCCGAACCATGAACGCTTCGGTCGGAGCCATGAAATAGACCTGACCGACAAAACCCGCAAGCATGTTCACGACGTAATCGACGAAAAACCATGAGGCAATCGAGAAGATAACGATTGAGATAAGTGACTTCAGGAGTCTCCAACGCAGTTCCTCGAGATGTTCGAGGAATGGCATATCAAATGTGCTCTCCTCCGTCATCGGCTAATTATCCTGGTCAAGCAGCTTTCTTACCTCGGCGTAGAACTCCTCAGTATCCTTGAAATTGCGATATACGGACGCAAATCTGACATACGCGACTTCATCAAGTTCCCGCAGACGTTTCATTACCATCTCACCTATCTGTTGACCGGATATCTCCTGCTTGCCCATGTTAAAGAGCTGATTCTCAATCTCTATTACAGCATTCTCGATCTGTTTCTGTGACACGGGGCGTTTCTTGGTGGCCAGTTCGATTCCTTTTTTCAGCTTCCCCCGGTCGAACGGTTCGCGCCGACCATCGGATTTGCGAACTGTCAATCCCTCCATCTCTACATATTCATACGTAGTGAATCGTTCGCCGCACGAAAGGCACTGCCTTCGTCTCCTGATTCCTCGTCCGTCCTGAACGGATCGTGAATCCACCACCTTGTCTTCATCCTGTCCGCATGCAGGGCATCTCATCAGGCATAATTCTCCAGATCAATTGTTCTTACTGAACCGTCATCAAGAAGGAGATCCACCACCAGTCCGGCTTCCTGCAGGAACTGGCGGGATAGTGGATCCGGATATCCCTCCTTGCAGACTATTCGCTTGATGCTCGCATTTATCAGTATTTTCGAGCACAGGACACACGGGAAAGTAGTCGTGTAGATTGTGCTGTCGGTTATGTCCACACCGGAGGTTGCCGCCTGGACGACAGCATTCTGCTCGGCGTGTATAGCTCTGCACAACTCGTGTCGTTCGCCGGACGGTACTTTCAATTCTTCTCTCAAACATCCAATGTCGAGGCAATGGCGAAGGTTTTTAGGCGCGCCGTTATACCCGGTTGCAAGAATACGTTTCGATTTTACGATAACCGCGCCAACCTGTCTTCGAAGACAGGTCGATCTCGTTGCGGCGAGTTCCGCGATCGACATGAAGTATTGATCCCATGAAGGTCTGCTGTCTTTTCTGGGCGTTTCACTATCGTTCGATTTCAACTTCTGCTCCACGTTCGATTCCGTACTCTGTTGCAAAATTTCCTCCATTGACAGCGATTTCAACAAAACCACAGCTACCAATATAAGCTACAATTTCACCATGCGCCACAGATGAAAATGTCCTTGATAGTTCGTTCGCAACAACTCTGTTATTTACAGCAATCTTAGAGCCCGTTTTTGCATCCCCTATATCATCCTCTGTGATATTCGTTATTGCATTTCCATAGTGATCCAGCCAGATAATCGCACCGATCAATTTGCTGTCATCCTGACGTGATCGGGGGAGTGCAAGAGTCTGTATCCCGTCAATCTTTATTCCGAAACGAGATATATCTTCCCCTGTGGCAAGCCGGGCCGCAACCGGTGACATCCTGTCTCGTCCTTCAAATGTCACGCTTGGTTGTTTCGCTATTGATGGGTCGTGATAGTCAGAGATATCGAATGCTGAATATTCCGAGTTTCTGCACACCCACGACAGAACGCCGTTATCCGGTCCGACAAACCTCTGCCCATTTTCAAGTTCAAGTGCTACAATCTTGCGTTCAGAACCGACCCCCGGATCGACAACTGACAGGAATACAGTATGTTCCGGGAAATACTCACGGCTTCTTCTGAGAATATACGCTGCCCCCTCAATATCGCCGGGTGCGATTTTGTGCGAAATGTCAATAATTCTTATACTTGAATCCACCGACAACATCACAGCTTTCATCTCCGCGACATAGCTGTCGCGAGTGCCGAAATCTGTGATGACAGCCACTAATCCGTTTTGCGACATCAGAGTTTCATCAAGTTGAGTCCGGTAGCATCATCATACTCACGCGTTATCTCGTAGCTAATCGGGGTGATAAAAAACTCACCCGTTACCGCGATTTCGCCTGAGAAAAGATGTCCTGCGAATGCCTTGCATGCTTCGTCGGAGATAATCACATGCGCGTGAAGAAACGGCTTGTCATCGACGAGTGTGTAATTCCCCATCAATGTTATCAGCTCATACTCGCCATCGAAGCGGATCTTCTGATATTCTCTTGTATCGCGATTGAAATAGCCCAACTCGACATTCTCTACCGCCCCGATACCCTGCACGCAGCCGGAACGGATACCGCTCTCCTCCGCGAAGCGAGAGAGTGCAACAATGACATCCTCTCCCCGTTCGAGTCTGACGACATACCGGTTATCAAGTTTTTTTGACAGCACGGTTACTTCTCCGTGTTGTTTTTTTCTTCTTCTTGTCACTGATAACGTCGGAAACCCATCTCATGTAGTCTGAACTTCCGCCGATTATCGGGATTACGAGAACTTCAGGATTGCTGTATGAATGTTTCTCTTTTATCTCAGTTTTTATTGCCTCAGTTTTGGATAACTCTGTCTTAATAATGACAACAGCCTCATCACCGCTTACGACTTTTCCCTTCCACAGATAGTGTGTTCTTACAATCGGGAACACATTGACACATGCGGCGAGTTTTTTCTCGAGCAAATCGAATGCAATCCTGTCAGCTTCCTTTCTGTCATCGCATGATGTCATAACCATTACGAAATCTTGATATTCCGGCATATCTGCACCTACTTTCTTATCTCATGACCGAGCTTTTTCTCAATGGATGCCACCTTACCACTCAATCTGCCGGTAGCTCCCGCACGATCGTCAATCACGATACGTGTATATATGCGTTTGCCGGTGCGTGCAAGTTCATGGTGACACTGCTTGATAACATCCATCACACTGTCCCAGTCTCCCTCGATCAATGTACCCATTGCATGAGTCTGATGCGGGAGCCCGGACTGCTCGATTATTTCTATGACTTTCGCAACATCCTCCGAGAGGTTCTCATCCTTGCCACTCGGAAAAGTGGAAAACTCAACCAGCATTTTATGCTATTGCTCCTTACTTGAGGTCTGAATAGAGCGGGAATCTGTTGCACAGATCTTTTACCTCCGCCCTTACTCCCTCATATACCTCTTTATCTTTCAAATTTCGGATTACACGGTCTATTAACTGCGCGATCTTCTTCATCTCATCTTCTTTCATTCCGCGCGTAGTAACTGCTGGCGTTCCGATACGGATTCCGGATGTCACGAATGGTTTTCTCGTATCGAACGGGACCGTGTTTTTGTTTGTCGTAATGTTGCATTTATCGAGTCCCTTTTCGACTTTCTTACCGCTGAATTCCTCATCTAAAAACGACAGCAGCAGCAGATGATTGTCCGTCCCACCGGACACGACTCTCTGGCCGAGGTTTATGAATTCGTCACACATTGCTGCGGCATTTTTGACAACCTGTTCCTGATAGGTTTTGAATTCTGGTAACAGTGCCTGTTTAAACGCCACCGCTTTCGCTGCAATGATGTGCATCAGCGGTCCACCCTGAATTCCGGGCATGACAGTTCTGTCGAGGTCTTCGGCATATTTCTCTTTGCAGAGAATCAAGCCGCCACGTGGTCCCCTGAGTGTTTTGTGTGTCGTGCTCGTCACGAAATCCGCTACCGGTACCGGTGATGGGTGAAGCCCGACTGCAACCAGTCCCGCGATGTGTGCCATATCGACCATGAGATATGCTCCAACAGAATCCGCGATCTCGCGGAACCGTTTGAAATCTATCGTACGGGGATACGCGGATGCTCCGGCGACGATCATCTTCGGTTTGTGTTCCTGCGCTTTCTTTGCGAGTTCATCGTAGTCAATCTGCTCGGTCTTTTCGTTGACCTGATATCCGATGAAATTGTAGAGCTTGCCGGAGAAATTGATTGAATGACCGTGTGTTAGATGACCGCCGTGCGAGAGGTCCATCCCGAGGACTGTATCGCCCGGTTCCAGAACGGTGAAATAGACCGCCATGTTTGCCTGAGATCCGGAGTGCGGTTGAACATTTGCATGCTCTGCGCCGAACAATTCTTTCGCGCGATCTCTGGCGGTGTCCTCGGCTATATCAACATACTCACAGCCGCCGTAATATCTCTTGCCGGGGTAGCCCTCGGCGTACTTGTTCGTCATCACACCACCGGCAGCCTCCAGCACGGCGAGTGATGTGAAATTCTCCGATGCGATCAGCTCTATCTTTTCATTCTGACGCTCGAGTTCTTTCTGGATTGCGTCGTATATCTCAGGATCGATCTGCTTAAGGTAGCTCATTTAGAATTCTCCCTCATCCATTTCCACACAATAACTTACATATAGTGCAACATTGGGAATCAATAGATGATCCGGGAAAAACGCAAGCGGATTTTGGGTAAGAACTGGTTCTGGCCTGATGAATCTGTGCTCAATCCATTTCTCTTATCTCATATTCGTGGACTACTTCGGCGGTCTTTTTCGCCATTGTCAGTGCACCGCAGTATTTTTCGTCGGTAAGTTGAATCGCGCGCTCTACATCGGATGCCTTAATATCCTTCCCGAATATCTTGTGAACGAGCTTGATGTGTGTGAATACTTTAGGATGCTCATCAGCGATCGTACCCTCTGCTTCCATTTCATATCGCCTGAGATCCAACCGACGCTTATTGAGAATCGAGATAACATCCATCGCAGCACATCCCGCCATACCGATCAGCATAACCTGCATGGGGCGAGCGCCCCCTCCCTGCCCACCTACATTCAGAGGAGCATCCATTGTAACCCATGGGCTGTCTTCAGCTTTGCCCGCTACCGCGAGACCGTCTATCTGGCTGATTCGTATTTTCATCTCTCTTCTCCTCCCAGTAAACAGAGATATGAACACTTGTGTTATGTAACAACCACAAACATCCGGTGTTGCATAAAACTTAAGTGCGGTTAGAATTAGCGGCAACAAGAAACTGGATTGCATATTGGCGCACGAGAAGTCAGCCAATTGCACCTTCGGTGCGCGTCAGGAGCACGTGGCTCCTGACCTACGGGGACCGCCCCGGTATCATTATACCATCGACTTCCAGACATAGAGAAAGCCCCGATAATATCGGGGCTTTCGTGATGGTCGTGAACAGAACTATGGCTTAGTCTATTTAATGAGAACCATCTTCTTTGTATCGGAGAAATCACCGGCTGTCACGCGGTAGAAATATATACCGGATGCCGCTTTCATACCGCTTTCATCCGTCCCGGTCCAGGTCACTCTTGTGACTCCCGCTGATGAGGAGCCGCTCAGAGTCCGTACAACCTGCCCTTGAACATTGAATATCTGCACTGTCCAGTCGGAGGGTTCCGGCAGATGGATATCGAATGATGTCTCCGGATTGAACGGATTCGGGAAATTCTGGCTCAACTTGAACTGAGTCGGGAGTATATTGTCAGACTCCGACTTTGTAACTGTCAGTTCATTGCCCAGATTATCCGAGAACTCCGCATTTGTCAGTTTCAGATTACCGTCTCCAATCAGCGGGATTTCGATCAGCGTACCGGAGCCGGAATTGATCTTCATGCGATTCATGCTGTAGACCAGCACACGCATGGTGTTGCCGTCTATCGCATACTTGACATCCATACCGGATGCATCATCTACGACATAGGGCGCTCCCGGTGTTACCTCACTCGGATCGAATTCGAACGTGAGCCAGCCCGCACCAACATCGGTCTCTGCGTCATAATCTATGGATAGTGTTCCGTCACTTACTGACTGAGATACCACTATCTCGTTGACGAAATTCTCAACCTTCGGTACCGGATCAGCATCTCCGGAGATCACTCTCATGAGATACACGAGATCACCAACCGTCAGAGAATTACCGTCTGCATTAACGTCAGAGGCTGCAATCTGTCCCTCGGCGTTGATAATGAAAATCGATACGCCGTAGATGAAGAAATTCGTGAACAGTACAGCGTCGGCGATTTCATACGCGAGTTCGTTAAGATTCAAATCACCGCGAGCGTCTATATCATCCGGGTGAATGATGCAGATTCCGCCATACTGGAAAATCACACATCTAACAGGTTTGGTTTTGTCACCGATCACACACTCATCCGGAGCGCCACGGTTGTCCAAACGCTCTGATTCGGGATATTCGTCATCATCGAATTCATCCCAGACAACCTGACCTTCAGCGTCGGTAATGAGTTTATCCACATAGAGTGAGTCACCACCGACCGACGAGAATGAGTTGTCACCGCAGTCAACCCAGAAGAACTTGATCGGGAAGAACAGGCCACCGAAGTTGACGTCATCGGTTACGAGGAATGAAAGCTGTATGATCGTACCGGCTGGCAGGAATGCTTCATCCGATGGGTGATTTGCGCCGTTGTTTATGTCGGCAATTGCCACAACTCGTATGAGACCATCCGGGCAGGCGCCATAACCGCAGTCACCGCTGGGACCGTAACGGAATGTGAAATACTCCCATTCATCGAGAGCCGGTCCGGCGGTTGCGGTCTTGAAAGTAAATGCGGTAACATCATACTCGAATATCAGATCAAATCCACCGATTCCGGTCTGTGCATCCGCATAGACATCGAGAGTAACAGTGGAACTGTTGTATACACAATTTGCCGTATTCTCGATTGAGACCGTCAGGCAGACCGTTGTATCACCGCATGTATCCTGGAACGATACTGCAACCTCGAGGCAGGTCTCGTCATAATCGCCGCAAGCGTCGGTTACGCGGTAACAGAATTCATAGACGGAATCGACCAGAGCCGGAGTGAAACAGGTTTTCATGGTCTCCGGATAGAATGTGCCATCACCGGATACCTTCTCAACTGTGAGAACATCACCCTCATCAGGATCGGATACCTCGATACCGACAAAACAATGTTCGTCAACTTCTGTAAGCTCGTAACAGTAGTTGACAGACAGATCCAGATCGGTCGATGTAATTGTCGGAGCGGAGTTAAACTCTATCTTTACATTCAATGTGTCTTCGTCTGTTGCATCGCATTCATCCGAAACTTCGAATATAAAGGTATAATCACCCGCCGCTGACGGCTGGAAGCAGAACTTGCCGTCATCCGGGAACAGAACTCCCGATACTGTACCATAGACGAGACGCAGAGTCAGATCATCATCCGGATCCGCATCACTCACTTCAAGATCAAAACAGATCTGGTCATCGTCCGGTCCGCAGAGAACAACAGTCTGATCCTCGGGGACTGTCAATTCAGGAGCGTTATTGATATCAACCGTAACCGTAACAGCCTCATCAACAAAATCACACTCATCCGAAGCACGAACTATGAATAAGTAAGCGCCGGAGGTGTCAGCTTCGAAACATATCTGGCCGTTGGATACCTCCCCACTTCCGGCATAGATGGAAACTGTCGGTTCCGTTCCATCCGGATCGGTGGCTGTATAATCGAAACAGACAGTACCACCCGGGAAACACGCCGTCAGGCTGGTATCTGCCGGTAGTGTGAGTATCGGAAGCTTGTTGATTGAAACATCTATAACAATTTCATCTTCGGCATAATCTTCACATTCGTCGACAGCTCGAACTGTGAAGGTGTATGTCGAATCCTTATCAGCATAGAAACAGAATTCCCCGTCTGCGAATGTGCCGATATCCGGTGTAATCTCAATCGTGACATCGCCGTCGTCCTCCCATGTAACCGGGAAACAGACCGAATCGGGATCGCACATGGAGACCGAGAAATCATCCGGCAGAGTGACGGTTGGTGCGGAATTGAGTATAATAACGACTTCAGTCGAGGCATAATCTTCCGCCAGACATTCATCATAAACTCGGAATTCGAAGTTATGGCTGCCGGCCTGGTCCGGAAGGAAGCAGAATCGCCTCGCATCCTGATCGAGTGAACCGTCGGGGCCGATAACCTTCTCAATTGTAAGAGTCTGATTTTCATCCGGATCACTGACTGTTATATCAAAGCATACCGAATCTCCCAATTCACACCAGTAAAGCGAGTCAATGTCCGGAAGTATTATATCAGGATCGCTGTTAAGCTCAATGGTAACTGTACCCGAATCCGTATCGGTCTTGCCACAATCGTCGGTGATCGTAAGAATGAAGTCATACGAACCGGCTTCCTGAGGAGTGAAACAAACCTCACCGGTCTCCGAATTGAACACACCCTGACCATAGACAAGTTCGACCGATGCCACATTATCATCCGGATCGCCATACTCGACCTCAAAACAAATCTCATCGGTCAGGTCGCAGAGTGAAAGACTCGAATCGGGTACAACAATGTATGGATCGGAATTCAGATATACATCCACAATCATCGTGTCTTTGTCATACGCGGTGCATGTGTCGTATACCGCAACGATGAACTCATAACTTCCCGCAGCATCGGGTGTGAAACATATTTCACCGGTCTCCTGATTTACTGTACCGAGATCGGATTCGATCACAAATTCAAGCGGATCATCATCCGGGTCCGTCGCTATGGCAAAGAAACAATACTCCTCGAGTTCGCATAGATACAGGGATGTATCAGAAGGAAGAGTAATAGTAGGCGGTGAATTCAATTCCAATACTATAGTAGCCGTATCGACATCACCAAGCCCGCATTCTTCATCATAAACACGTACTTCAATATCGTAGGTGCCCTCCTCTTCCACATAAACACAAGCTTCACCGGTTTGCGGGTCAAACTCGGCCGGTGAATCGACTTCGATTGTGTAAGGTCTGTCTGTCGGGCTTTCGGCTACAATCGTGAAGCAGACATCGCCCGGCTCACACATCCATACGGAAGTATCCGGAACACTCACGAAGTACGGCAGCTCGATAAGCTCTACAGTGACTGTCACCTCTCCCTCGGGACATCCCGGAGGAGGACAGGCATTCAGTGTACGAAGATCGCAGCATGAGTCAGCAGCCCTTACTGTAAATGTGTAGGAGCCGCTCTCTGTCGGTGTGAAGCATATTTCACCCGTTTCGGGATCTATGCTCCCGGGACCATCGAGTAACTGGAACTCAATCGGATCACCCTCGTTATCCTCAGCTTCGACAAAGAAGCAGATTTTGGATGACGCACACACAAGCGTGTCGAAATTCTCCGGCATTGTGAGTGTTGGGGCATCATTGTAATAATAAGTGTATTTGAGCGTGTCGATGTCGGAATTACCATGCGCATCCGTCACCTTGAAAATAAACGTGTAAGTCTCATCAAACCATTCCGGAAGGAAACAGTGGGTTGCAACGATCGAACCCACGCTGGTGATCGGATCGAAATCTCCGTAGCCCTCGAGCATCTCGAGTGTTAATGTATCACCGAGGCAGTTTGCATCGTATGCTGAGAAGTCAAAGCATAACGTGTCTCTGCTACATCCCGTCTCAGAGATGTCTGCGCCGAGATCGACAACGGGTTCGGCCTCAACGAACCTCAGAATGATGACGAGGTCGTTGTAGTCGTAGTCACCACCGTATTTAAGGTCCTCAAAAGCAACAACGTACTCATGAGGATTGACACCGGTTGCGAAGAGCTTTGCATGATCGAAACCATCACGATTGAACTCCGGTATAGTGTACCAGGTGTATCCCCCACTGATACCCGGCTGGAAATATATCGCGATATTTTCCGCATCCACGACAGGAAGCTCGACCGTATCACCGGCTACATTATCCGGACCAAAGAGCTGCCATTTCGAATTCGAGTCGGCAGCATCGGCGAAACCGGCGTAAGCGCTGGTGTATGAACTTGACATTTCGTCCACAAGGACCGCAATATTTCCACCCTCAGGCAGACATAGATCCTGCCAGCCAAGTTCGTCAAGATCAACATCTACCGCATAACCAAGGCTATCCATGATGTCTTGAAGTGTAGGTTCCTCTCCTGCCATCGAGAGTAGCGAATCAAGCACCGCCTGATCGCCATTCGCAGCAAGAGCTGGTTTGGGGACAACAAGCACAAACGCCAGGAGCAACAACAAGCTAAGTGGCAATTTGTGTAGAAGATTCGGCATTATAACTTCTCCTTGTAATGAAAGCCCACCAGAAACGAATATGTTCTATCTAAGAAGATTATCTATGCTTTTGGATCAGCTGCTTTCAAAATTATTTAGCCTAATCCGGCAGGTATTCAGTTATCCGTGAAGATCCTGAGTTTCCCCCGTCACTTTCAGATCTTCCGTATGCCTTTCAGCAAGCCAACAACGTAAGGACAACGAAGTACAACGTCAGCAGTATAACCTGCTATGGCAGGTAGTCTCACCGTCGCCAATATAGCTAATCACCCTATATTGTCAAGACGTTTTTCGCTCTTAACAAGCCTCTAACATGTTGAAAGTTTATACAGTTACGGTGATCGGCTGAACTGATACCTGCAGCTTTGGGAGGGGCATTTTCTGCGTCGGTTTTGGGGGTGTGATGTGCATTTTATGCGCAGGGAAATCTCGTGAAGCCGGAGGAACTGCCATCTGCTCTATCCTCTTTTCTTAGTGACTCTTACGACCGGTGCCTTCTCTATTAGTTTAACATGCTCAAACAACTCATCCTTGAACTCCGGGTTGTATTTCGCTTTTTTGATGAATGAGTCGAATGAGCCGGGGTGATAGGAAAAGACTTCGTCGACCATACCGGTCCGAATTAGGAAATCTATGAATTTTTTCCGCTCGCTCTCTTTTTCGGATTCCATTTCTGTAAATTTCGGGATATAACGCTCACCGAATTGAATGCGAGCATTCGCCTCTGTACCCGATACAACATCAAATCCATTACTGCGTGCAAAATCTGCTATCCGTGCTTTCAGAGCGGATTCCTCATTCTGAAGCTCATATATATATTTTTTGATTTCCGCGATTCTGTTGACCCAGCCGACGACGGCATCATGAGATATCTCCTCCTCGTTTTTCCCCTCAAGCGAGGATGGATGGATTTTCGCAGGGCAAAATGAATGATACTCGCACCAAGCACACAGTTTGGTCTCGTTGGTGGGGAAATTGTCGTCGACGCGTGCCTGTTCTATTTCACGAATAAGCTGGATTGTTGAGTCAATTAACTCTTGAAGGTCTTTATCGGTTCGGGTGGAAACTCTCTTCTCCGGCACGGCGAGATAATGCCATACAAGCTCGAATTTATCTCTGTCAGGCCACATTTCTTTAGCGCCAATCTGATAGAAAGCAAGCTGGCGGTCATCATCGAGCCACTGCTGGTTCATCATGCTCTGACCGGTTTTGTAGTCGTGGATCTGGATTGTACCATCCGGTTTGACCGCAAGGCGATCTATATAACCTTGAACACGATACAACCCCTCCTCATCCAGATCGACTACCACATTCTTCTCGAGTGCTACGGTTTTATCCTGATCGAATGGATGGTACATGCTGTAGTATCCGGATAGCATGTCCCGCCCTTTTCGTCTGTAATCACCCTCTGTCAGAACTTCGTCCTTGATGTACAATTCATCGGGCTTGTCTTCGTCCCAGAGCTTGTCATAATGTGACAGAAGCTCCTCCTCTGACCATATCTTACCAGCCATCAGAAGCTCGTACAACCGATCGAGGCTCTTGTGCACACAGTGCCCAAGATATCCCTCTACAGATTGACGATCTCCGATATCAAAACGCTCAACATATCGAAATTTGTATTTGCGCGGACATTGTTCGAATGTCGAGAGACGTGAGTGAGAATATACTGCCATCAGAACCTTCCCGATCTCAGAATTGATATCACGAGCCAGACACCCAGGAGTCCGGCAAAGACATATCCTATAATTCCAACAATGGGAATACCATAGAATTTCATTCCGATCTCTCGCGTCATGATGAGGGATGATCCGATGATGATTGATGCGATAATCAGCGCAAATGAGAGACGGTTGGATGAGCGGTCTATTTCATTTGTCAGCTTGCTCAGTCCTCGGTGGCGGAATACGAGTCCCAATTCTCCGCGAAGTGCCTTCTGGGTGAGCCGTCTTAGTTCGGTTGGACCCTCCGACAGAAAGTCGGACATGTTGCTGAGTAGACTCAGTAAGTCGGTACCCAGTTTCTGCGGTCTGAATTTCCGCATAGCAATTTTGCTGATATACGGTTCGATCTCCTGTATCATGTTAAGATCGGGATCGAGTGCCCGGCCGACCTCTTCGAATGTTGCGATAGCTTTTGAAAGAAGCGACAGACTAACGGGTGTTCGAATTCTGTGTCGCATGAATATATTCAGGACATCATCGAAAATCGATTTCATGTTCATCTGCTTAAGTGGAATGCGGTGATACCTGTACAGAAATTCTGTCAACTCTGTTTCGAGTTGACCAACATCGACATCCTCACCGAGTAGATCATTCGCAGCGAGCGTCCGAATAATCCCGCGTGTGCTCTTCTGTGTACCGGCGAGCAGAAGATCAGCGAGTAAATCAACAGAGCTTCCCGACAGATGACCGACCATACCAAAATCCACAGGTCCCCATCTATTACCCGGAAGAACAAACAGATTACCGGGGTGAGGATCAGCATGGAAGAAACCGTGTTCGAATATCATCTTAAAAACAATCTTTGAGCCTCGGCTTGCGAGAAGTTTGAGATCATATCCAGCTTCTTTCAGTTTGTCTACATGGCTTGGCTTGATGCCGTCAATATACGACATCGTGAGTACACGCGATCCACTCAAGTCCCAGATGACCTCGGGAACGACGATTGTATCGTCATCCTTGAAGTTTAAGCTAAATATCTCGATATTACGGGCTTCATAGTAAAGATCAACTTCGAGTCTGGTAATCCTCGCAAACTCATCGACCTGTTTTACCGGTTCGTACTGTTTTGTCTCCGGCAGGAACCTCTCGAGCATTTCCGCGATGTCGGCGAGAATCTCAAGATCGATACGCAGCTTTTTTTCCACACCCGGACGGAGAACTTTAACAGCAACGCGTCTGCCATCCATAGTCTCTGCCAGATGAGCCTGTGCAAGAGATGCCGAGGCAAGAGGTTCTTCTGAGAAGCTCTTGAAAATCTTATCAATCGGCTGCCCTAGTTCATCGCAAACAGTCTTTTCGATTAGCTTGAAATCCGCAGGAGCAACTTCATCCTGAAGCTTCGTCAGTTCGATCACAAGTTCGGGAGGGATTAGAAACGGTCGGCTCGCAAGAACCTGACCGAGCTTGATGAATGTCGGCCCGAGTTCCTCCATTGCCAGACGGATCCTCTCAGGATAGCTGAGTTGGGCGAGACGAGTGGATTCCTTGAAGAAAACTCTTCTGCCAAATCGGAAACGGGTTGCGAGTTTCATCCTGTCGAGGACTTCACCGAATCCGTATGTTACAAGCACACGGATTATCTCCTGGTACCGTCTGTAGTTTTTAATCTTGGGCTTGAACATGAGTAATAGCTCTGTCCAATTCTGGTTTCGATGAAGTGAACATCGCTACAGAATACTAAGAGTAACGCCTCCATATATCATTGTATAGGTCGTTGCACCATCATCACCGGTTATCCTGCCGATTCTTCCCTCAGCAAAAAATTCTATTGGTGATGCGGGTACTCCGAGTTTAACACCCGCGAGAGCATGCATTCCGAACTGCGGACCATCTTCCGGAGCAATAAGACTCTGCCCTCCAAATGGTACGAATCCGGACGGAAGATCGGATATCTCGTATGTCAACTGGTGTGTTGCGAGTCCTCCCCCGACATACGGTGTAAGAGCGGGAATGTCGAACTCATACTTGGCATTCAGACCGACCATGAAATCTCGTACCTTAACTTCCACAGACTCTCTTAATCCCCCGACATCGATAGTAAAATTCTCACTTTTCCAGCTATACTCGCCTACAAGCTCGAATGTGAAGATCGGAAGAGTGGTTATTCTCAGGTGTCCGCCAAACATTGTGAGTTGATCTATATCAACAACATCAAAACTGTCGAATTCAAGGTCTTCATTGTTATAAGATGTGTACATTCCTCCACGAACCCCCATTCCGAGACCGGTTATTGCGTATGCTCCGGAACTGAGTAGAAAGAAGAGTGCAAGTGTCTGTATTGCCCAAATACTTCTCATAAACCCTCCATGATATTCTTTATTTCTCTTGATTCACTCATGCAATGATAACTAACTTCAGCATCCGTGTCAATTTAGACTATAAGCAAAAAAACCAACTGTCTCTGGATTGTAAACACCAATCTCTCTGTGGTTTCGTTTTGATGCTTGACGCGATAATGTCACAGGGTATATTCAGTTTGTTACTCATTACCTTTCTACTTGAATTACGGGTCTCATCGGCAGGATATAGACTATATGGAAGCCCCCACATCAACTATGAGAAGCCGATTGATTCTGTTTCTAATCCTGCTTTTCTTCGTTAATCCGAGTGCAAACGCCGGTTACATAGAGACTCTCTCACCCCTGCAGAATTCGATAACAGCTCTTCCCGATACCGATATCAGCATCAAATTCACGGAAGACATGATGGCTGGTTCCATCAACGATTCATCCATTCTTGTTCACAGCAGATACAGCGGATGGAAACCATGCATAGTGTCATACAACACAATTCTGAGGACTGCAACTCTCGATCCGGTATCGGATTTCTTCGTGGGAGATATTGTAACAGTTGTTATTACCAATGAGGTCACAAACTCTCACGGCAGTTCCATTGACTCTGCATTTGTCTACAGCTACACCGTCAGAACACTCGGAGGTAATGGTACATTCATTTCTGATTCAAGTTATTCATCCCCCGATGGTCCTGCAGCTGTGGTGTCTACCGATATTGACAGTGATGGCGATCTTGATATCATCTGCGGAGCGACCAGCAGTAACAGCTTCCAGATTCTAAAGGGAAAAGCTGACGGTCAGTTTTCAATCGATTCAAATATCACACTCGCGGGCGTTCTTGTTAGTGATGTGTTTGCTGCTGATTTCAACTCCGATAGCTTCATGGATTTCGCATTTTCTCACTCATTCTCTAACGGCTTCTCGGTTGTAATGAACATCGGCGGTACCGACTTTGATGATCCCGTGTTCATCTCAGCGGGAGATTATCCTCTTGCGATATCGGGCTCGGATTTCGATGGTGACGGTGACATAGATATCGCAGTTGCAAACACGCATGACAATGATGTCGGTATATATCTCAATGATGGCACCGGTGTTTTTACCTATGCCGCCGATTATGCAACCGGACAGGAACCCTGGGGAATCTGCACGGGAGATTTTGACAGTGATGGTGATATGGACATAGCAACCGCGAATGATGTTTCACTCGATGTTTCAATACTGTTCAACGACGGAGCCGCTGCGTTTGGGGTGGTTTCAAATAGTCCGGTCGGCTACAAACCCATATCCATCTACCCGGCTGATTTCGATTCTGACTATGACCTTGATCTGGTAGTCGTTGCCGACAATACGGATAATGCCATACTACTGATAAACGATAGTGTGGGAGGGTTTTCTGTTCTAGCATCCTATCCGGTACAGGAAACACCGGCTTCGGTGACCGCTGCGGACCTCGATGGAGATTTTGATCTTGATATAGTCGCGGTAAACAGGAATTCCAACACTATTTCTGTTAGATTCAATTCCGGAGCGGATTTTACGGAACATCAGGTTATATACATCGATCAGGCACCGGAATCGGTCGCAATCGGTGATTTTGATAATGATGATGATCTCGACATGGCTGCTGCGAACAAGATATCCAACACAATTGCTGTTCTCCTGAACAATCTTGTCTGTTACGATACGGACGGCGACGGGTATGGAGATCCGATGCATCCTGAAAACCAGTGTGACGAAGACAACTGCCCTTACACATTTAATCCCTATCAGGAGGATTCTGATGGTGACGGTACCGGGGATTCATGCGATACGTGTATCGACCATCCGTTGGATGACTGCTGCAATCCCCGCTGGGGTAACAACTCCCCGGAATTTACATCGGCCTTGACTGACACGGCTAATCCGGGTGAGGTATTCGAATACGTTATAGAATATCAGGATCCCGATTGTGACGGCGATGAACTAATCCCGACTCTTCTCGACTATCCGGACTGGTGTGAAGCACTTGGCGATACTATTCGAGGTACGGTTGAGTGTGGTGCTCCGGATGATGCAATCCGTGTCAGCATTTCCGATGGAAGTACATCGATACTCGGAACCGTGAATGTCATAGTCAACAACTGGAATCAGCCTCCAGCCATACTCGATACTGTTACAGAGCAGGCAGTCGAGATCCTTAAGGGCTATTCCTTTCTTCCTGAATTCGAAGATATCGACGACAGTATTCTCGACCTTGAGTATATACAGCTACCGGGATGGCTTACAAAGGATGGCGATTCGGTGTACGGTACCTCTCCGGAGATCAAGTCAACAGACACGCTCTCTATTTCCGTGTCGGATGTTTGTCATGCTGATACTCTTGATATCGTAATAAGAGTGTTTGTCTGTGGAGACTCAGACTCGAGTGGGTTCGTCGATGTCGATGATATAGTCTTTATACTTGTCTATCTATTCCAGGGCGGACCAGCACCTGTTCCTATCGAATCATCAAATGCTGACTGTCGGATTTATACGGATATCGACGATCTAGTGTATATTATTGAGTATCTCTTTCGAGGGGGACCGGATCCCTGTTCCAACTGCGATTAGATTATTACCAGCAGATTCCCCGGTAGTTGTCTCCGGCATCTGACAGATCTTTTGCAATTCTAACCAAATCAATGACTATTTTATCTGAATCCATCGAAATGAGATATTCGAGTTCATCCGTAGTGTGACCGATTACAAGAACATCAGACCACGCATACAGTTCATCAAATGAGCCTGCCAGCATTTTCTCAAATCCGGGTATTCGTTCACGAATGAAAGACTCGTTTGCATCCACCAGCCTCGATGGTGATATCATTTTGTCATGGAAAAGCATCTCATAGTTATCACCAAGCAGCATCTCAGCGAGGCGGACGAGTGGTGAATCACGAAGCTCGTCGGTTCCGGGTTTGAAGGCGAGACCGTAAAAACCGATTCTCTTCCCTCCCGAGTCTTTTATCATCCTGTATGCGCGTTCGATGTGCTTGCTGTTGGAATCGATTATTGATGAAAGCAGGGGCAGGCTCATGCCCGATTCTCCGGCAAGATTCAAAAGAGCGCGGATATTGCTGGAGACGGATGGTCCTCCGAAAGAGAATCCGGGCATAAGATATGAACCGGAGAGGTTCAGGCGTTCATCCATCTTGAATATCTCCATTATCTCATCGCTATCTATACCGGCTCTCTTGCATAGAGTACCTATCTCGTTCGCGAAACAAATCTTAAGTGCGTGGAATGAATCCGAGACATACTTGACAACCTCCGCTCCCCGCAATGATGTACGTACTACCGGAGCTTCAATATCTCCATAGAGACCGGCGATATTTCCTCCGGCAGCGCTTCCCTCCTGTTCGCCTATCAACGTAAACGGTGGGTTGTAATAGTCATCGACAAGCGAACCTATTCTGAGAAAATGGGGATTAACACATACATCAAAATCTATGAAGACCTTTTTACCCGAATGTTCCTCTATTGTCGGGATGACTATGTCCTCTGTCATGCCCGGTAGAACGGTAGTGCGAACCACGAATGTATGGAATCCATCTTTGTTTGCAAATACCTGCCCAAGCTTGGTGCAAACCCTTCTCAAGTATGTAGTGTCAAGACTGCCATCTTCACTGGCAGGTGTACCGACCGATATAATGGATACCCCCGATTCGAGCAGAGCATTCCGAGCGTCGAATGTGGCTTTAAGCCTGCCCTCAGTTGTCCCCTCTTCAATCAGTTCATCCATGCGAACCTCATATATCGGGTACTTGCCGGAATTAACCAGCTCAATCTTCTTTTCGTTTATGTCAACACCCGTTACATCATGGCCCGCTCTGGCGAGAGCAGCCGCTGTAACCGTACCGATATAGCCGAGTCCGAATACCGAGACCTTCATCGCAAACTCTCCGTCGTTTATCAGGTCATTGATGCGTACCAGTAATTGCAGTGAAATTAACTGCACTCCATCTTAGCGGATACAAAAACTCGTGGAAAAGTCAATCAAAAAGTACATGGAAGCTCTAATCGTGCTTCAACATTTCCATGAATCTCGTTGCGGCTTTGTATGCTTGTGGCAGGAAAGCCTCCGGAGTTTTACAGGATGAGTTCGTTACCTCCGATTCGACTGTAATCGGGCACAGCTTCTTGATTTTATTCATCTGAGCCGCGAGATTTGGAAGATCGCGGTTACCCTCGAATGGTAATAGATGCTGGTCGCGTGTACCGTCATTATCATGAAGATGCACTGCATACAGTCGCTCGGAGTGCGCACTCAGTATTTTGAAATCATCCTCGTTCAAACCTGCATGACCATTATCGAAACATAAACCAAGAACCGGGGTGTCGAAAATATCAAGAGCGTATTTAAGAATTGTATGTCCAAGATCATTGCCAGGATTCTCTGCCGCAATCCGAACATTTACCCTCTCTGCAAGCCCCAGAAGGCTGTCAAGGCTCTTTCTGACCTGTTTCATTCGGGCTGATATATCACTAAGCTTGAATCCGGATATATGGAGGATCAATGTTTTCGTTCCAAGTTCCGCGCAAGCCTTGATAGATCGTGCCACCTCGACCTCAGCTGAGTGCCGAAGAACCTCCTCAGGCTCGCTGATATCGACCATAGAGCCAAATGGAGCGTGGACTGAATCCACCTCAACACCAAATTTCTCGCACAGCCTGACAATGTTTTCTCTTCCCTCCGGTTTGTTAAACCGAGAATGAGATTCCTTGCCGCCAAGTGATATAAGGCTAAATCCTGCAGTTTTTATGAGTTCAAGAGACTTATCGAGCGGGATGGAATAATCCCAGCATGTTGATATGGCCAATTTCATGAAATGATGATACCTCCCCCCTGCGCTGTGGTCAAGATAATTAACATTCCGTTCATACTCCATTTTACCCGCTAAATGTTGAGAAGTGTCATCTATGTGTGGGATTTCTCCGATAATTCCTTCTACAAAAAAGAAGCGTTTCAATATAAACCATACCCCAACCGCATACCGCACATAATGTAAGCGGGGATATGTCAAATCCGTCAAATCGGTATCGGATTTGCATAATCCAATGGCTGAAAGGTGATAGCAGTGCAGGAAAGGAGAATTGCGATGAAAAGCACGCTTAAAACGCTTACAGGTTTCGCGGCAATTATTATTCTAATGCTCGCCGGATGCTCTAATTCTGTAGACAGCCAGCGGACTAACAGCACAATCGGTATTGATAATCCCGATGGCGCAGGACCGTATGAGGATGAATTTAGTTCGAGTGATTCACTCTTTACCTTCGATGAATCTGTAGATTATGAAACTCGCCAGACCACGAGAAGCATTCCTCCCGAGGGTGGGGATGTAACTTTGACTTTCGATGGTCAGTACCGGACTCTCAGCTTCCCGGCTCGCCTCGTGGAATCTGACTGGGATGTGTCCGTCACGATCACAAAGGGTAAGAACCTGCATGGTGATAATCTTGAAGTTTACGAATTTTCTCCATCAGGAGTGGCATATTATGGTGCCATTGATCTTGCAATAGAGAGTGGAATTCCGAACAGGACTGAGATGCAGAGAGATATAACATTCTCACTCTACAGATGCTTTGCTGATTCGTACAGCCTCTACTCTACAGCGAATCCTGATGGCAGAACAGTTGTTGATTTCACGCTGAATCAGTCCACGAAGTTTGCTGTCGTGTATGAAGAAGCTGATTTCAAGGAACCGAACACTAATCTGAATTAGAATATACCCGTTGCCCTATTTCCTCTACACAGCCGGCGGACTAAGTTTCCGCCGGTCTGCCTTTATACCACTATTTTTCGCATTCCATATCCGATGCACTGAACGCTATCTGATGACATCTATTAAAGATTTTCCTGCGCTCCAGAGAAAGACAGAGCAGGCATGTGAGTGCGGCGGCTGATATAATGGCAAGTATGATTGCTATCTGATATTTTACTGCAAGGATCGGTTCTATCCCGGATAGAACCTGACCTGTCATCATTCCCGGCAAATGCACGATTCCCATCCCGGTCATCGAAGCTACAGTTGGCAGGAGTGCAGCGCGATAGGCAGCCCTATATGCATCGAGGGACGCTTCCTTTGCCGTTGCTCCCAGTGACAACTTCATCTCGATTATGTTTCGTGATGATCGCACCTCACTGAGAAGCCTCTCCGTTGCAAGAGCTGCGGCGGTCATGCAGTTACCGATAATCATTCCACCAATGGGGATTACATACTGTCCGTCATACCAGGGTTTATGACTCACGATTATCAGGATGAAAACCGCGACAACCGACAGACTGCCGGTCCCGATTGATAAAAATAGAATAAACGGCAGACCATTCACTCTCTGCTTGACCCGTCCCAATACTACATGAACCGCGAAAACGGTCATTATCAGCAGAAGACCAAGCGTTGCATACCATAGATTGAACTTGAACAGATATCGGAGTATCAGACCGGCAGCAAAAAGCTGCAGGGTCATTCTGACTGTCGCAATCGCGAGGTCTTTGTTTATCTTCAGGCGGTTCCATGACGCAAGGATGAAGACAACGAGCAGAAGCCCGTACGCTATCACCATCTGTATGACACCGACATTCTCAACCATTTCGTGTATTCTCCTCTATATCGAGAAACTCCCGGAACTCAGCAGCGTCAATAGAATCCCGAGTACTGTCGATTCTCCCTTCTGACAGGAGTATTACTTTGTCTGCGAACTCAAGGAACCGCGTTGAGTGTGATACTGTCACAATGGTCATCTTACCCTTTAATTCCTCGAAGAGTCGTACGATTCGCTCTTCGCTGGTGATATCAAGGGAGGATGTCGGTTCGTCGGCAATAAGTACATCCGGTTTAAGCAGTAAAGCTCTTGCCAGTGCAACCCTCTGCTTTTCTCCACCGGAGAGTTTTTCCGTCTCGCGCTCGGCAATCGCCTCAGATAGCCCGACTCTTTTAAGAGCTTCTATCGCGGAGTCATGGTTGAATCCTTGTATGATATTCGCACTGAACTCAAAAGGCAGTCTAAGATTATCCATAACGGTGCCATCAACGAGTATCGGTTGTTGTGTCAGTAGAACAGCTCTCGATCGGAGTTTCGGCAGGTCGTAATCCTGAATCCGGCGGCCATCAAAGAGGAGTGTCCCGGCGGTTGGAAATACAAGTCCGTTGAGTAGCTTGAGAATACTGGTTTTCCCGGAACCGGATGGTCCAGCTATCAGATAAACACGATCACGATCAATAGTCTGGTTGATATCAGACAGTATTATAGAGCCGTCACGCTTCAGGCTCACATCCTGTAGCGAATACAGTACTTTGTTGCTCTGAGATTCTACCATAGGGATGAATCTAATCAGGTGAAGGTGTTACGTCAAGGAAAGGAATTATTGTTATGAAATGAACTCGCTTAGGAGAAGATCGATTGTGCTTCGATCTTCGGGGTATGATCCGATATCAGTCCGCACTTCAATCTTGTCAAGCGGATCTCCGGTCGACGAGAAATAGTCATGAAGATGCTTCGAAAGCCTGCGACCTAGAACTTCCGCCCCCTCTGCGGGTGTTTCGACCAAAAGCAGGGCGACGGTATTGTGGTGGATGACAGATACGACATCAGTTGCTCTGACATGAGAACGAATGACATCAAGAAGACGCGAACGGTAGTCTGCTGCCGTTTTCTCATCCGCAGGAAATCGCTTCTTCAATCCCTGCTCAAGATCATCTATCCTGAGAGCAAGAAGCGACAGAAATGTGCAGTATCGTTCTGATCTTCTTAACTCATGGTTCACAAGGGAAGCGAAATCGAAATTGCGAAATAGCAATCGATTTGAGTTACTTTGAAAGTCATTCGTCATATCTGGTACTATCAACGCTCCTCCCGATGTCTGTTGACATCAAGCTTATTTATAATAAGCAATTACCGTGCCTTAGAAGCTTGACTGATTGGTCGGATTCTGTAATGGCAAGCTATTAAAGGCGAATAATTTACTAATGACTCAATTGCTGTAAGTGCTCACGATACAGTGCGATACATAACTGTTCAAAATCTGCGCAATCAGATTCACATATCATGCACCAGATGCACTACTGGTTTATCTCATTTATGCGATATTCCTTAATCTTATACAATAAGGAACGATAGCTAATTTCAAGGATTTCAGAGGCTTTGCGCCTATTCCAATTTACTTTATTTAGAACCTCAAGAATCAGCGATTTCTCCTCTTCTTCAACCGCACGTGACACACGTTTTTTCAGCGAGTAATCCTTCTGGTCATGGGGCATTTGGTCATGAACCGCTGTTTCTGGAGTTTTACTCACAGATGGTAATTGCCCCTGGCTCTCGGTTCGGTACGATTGAGTTGGGCTTACCTGCTGACCTCGTGCAAGAAGATCTTTTACTATACTTTCGTCTTCCCGAACCACTACTTGTTTAACAAGATTTTCGAGTTGGCGAACGTTACCCGGGAACTGGTACTCCATCAGTTTTGCGATTGTGTCCTTCGACAGCGGCTGAAATTCCTTTTTGTACTGCGAATTGTATTTCTTAATAAAATGTTCCACAAGAAGCGGAATATCCTCTCTTCTCTCTCTTAGAGGCGGCAGGAAGATTGTAATCTCATTCAGTCTGTAGAAGAGATCATCCCGGAATTGTTTCCCCCCGATAGCATCCTCAAGATTCCGGTTTGTGGCGCAGATAATCCGTAGATCGACCTTAATATTGTTAATACCACCGACACGGACGAATTCCTGCTGTTCGAGAACCTGCAGGAGCTTCGATTGCAATTCAAGCGGCATATCTCCTATTTCATCAAGGAACATCGTGCCGTTATTAGCCACCTCGAAACGCCCCGGTTTTGTCCGATGTGCCCCGGTAAACGCACCCTTCTCATACCCAAAAAGTTCTGCTTCGAGCAGGTCTCTCGGAATCGCCGCACAGTTTACCTTCGAGAATGTACTCTTTACACGGTCGGACATCTCATGCAGCATTCTCGCAACGATCTCCTTGCCCGTACCGGACTCACCCCGAATTAGTACGGTAAGTTCGCTGGGAGCTACCTGCTCAATGATATTCTTGACTTCGAGCATCTTGGGAGAATCACCGACAAATGAGTCCCAGCGGGATTTTGCCTGAAGCTCGGATTTGAGGTGGGTCAGTTCCTGCCTGAGACGGGATTTTTCGAGAACTGACTGGATGTGAATCTCCACTTCCTTCACATCAAATGGCTTGTTGACAAATTCCGCCGCCCCCTTACGGATCGACTCGACGACATATTTCGTCTCGCCATGACCGGATAGCATTATCACCTCGGACGGGAGGTCGGATTTTTTCAATTTTGCGAGAACATCAAGCCCCGACATACCGGGCATCTTGATATCGAGAAGGATTAACTCGGGTTTCTCGGTTGAAGCAAGCTGAATTCCCTCCGCACCGTCACGAGCTGAGAGTATCTCATAGTCACCCTCAAGTCCCTCAGATAGAATCCATGAGACCTTGGGATCATCATCGATAACCAGTACTTTGACTTTATCTTTTATCACACCAGCCTCTCTAAATGCTTTCCACAATGATGTTATCGGCTTGATGCGCCCAATGTTGAGCATCGGGCTGCCTAAATATTGCAATGCCCTGCAACCATGAATGCGTTTTACATGGAATAGTCAACAAAAACAGTGTGGACGTTGGATTGATTCCGATTGAAACAGAGGCTGTCTTCTATACGGGCAGTAGTATTGAGAAGGTTGTTCCCTTGCCGGGTTTTGAATCGACTCTTATTTTGCCATTGTGAGCCATTACGATACGTTCGACTACAGCAAGCCCCAGTCCGGTGCCGGTATCCTTGTTCGTGAAATATCTCTCGAAGATTCGATCTATATCCTCCGGTTCTATACCGACTCCCGAGTCCTGTACACGGAGTCGCGCGTATTCAGCTTTATCCTCCGGATCGACATACATGTCTGTGGCATACTCGATCTTCCCGCCCGATCTCATCGCATCGAACGCATTCATGGTTAGATTCAGAAGGACCTCCATCATCTCGTTGAAATTTATGGAGACAGGTGGAAGAGAGTCATCGAGATTCGCATTCACTTCGATTTTCAGTCTCTCCGAATCCGTGTGCGTCAGTTTCATAACCTGATGAATGACATCATCAATTTTGCGCCTCTCCATATTGTACTTATTTGGATTGGAGAAGTCCACAAGCTCCTTGACAAGATCGGAAAGCCTTAGAAGCTCCCGGTCGGCTTCACTTATGATGTCTCCTTCCCTAGATTCATCCCCAAAACGTGTTTTAAGTACCTGCAATCCACCCCGTATATTGGTTAGTGGCTTTCTCAGATCGTGAGAGATTTCCGACATCATGTTTCCCATTGTCATAAGGCGGGTAGCATTCAGGATAGCTCGCTGGCGTTCATATACGGATGTTGCCTGTGATGCAACAATTGATGCTATATACTCATGGTCTATAGTAAATGCGCTCTCCCGAAGACTGCCTATACAGAACAGGCCGTTCAGCATACCCTGTGTGTATACCGGGACCGATGCAAATGAGGCTATCTGGTCTCCACCCGGAAGTTTACCTCGGATAAATTCGAGTACCCGCTCTGTACGTCCATTTGCACTCGCCAGTTCTTCGTTGGTCATTTCAATCTCGCTTGGGATCAGGTCCGAGGATGAGTCTTTCCCCCAGCCTTCCCAGAATGTTATGACCATTTTCTTTGAGCGCTGATGCCATGTCATCCAGAGTGAGAAATCGAGTGGTATTATCCCGCGTATTGAGTGATGGATGAATGAACTCATCTTGTCAAAATCTTCGATCTCCGGCAGCATTGATGATATCTCGTACAGAACTGTGAATTGCCGAAGTTTTCGTCTCGCATCCTCATAGTGATTCGCATCATCTATCGCAATCGCTGCCTGGGATGCAAATGTTGTGAGAAGTCGAAGGTCCCCTTCGACGAATTCCTCGCCGCTTGCCTTGTCTGTCAGATTGATGACTCCGAGGATTTCATTCTTGACTTTAAGTGGCACACAGAGGAACGACTTTGAGTGGTAATGTTCCTTTGCATCACGTTTGAAACGTTCATCGTGTTCTATGTCTTTCACCATGATCGGTTTCCCGGACATGGCGACATACCCCGCGATGGATGATCCGAGAGGAAGCGTGGTATTCTCAATAACTTCACGGTTTACACCAACCGCAGCCTGTATCCGAAGGACATTTCGGTCGGATTCCATGAGCATTATCGATCCGGTTGTAGCCCCGATAACAGCTGTCGCGAGATTGATAATCTGGGACAGGAGTTCCGGTAGTTCAACCGTTGTGGACATCGACTGACTCGCTCGATAGAGAGCGTTAATTTCTGCTATACGCTGTTGAAGTTCCTCGTTTTTCTTCTGAAGCGCAACTACAAGCTCCTCCCTCGCTCTATCCGAGAACCGTTTGTCGAGTGCACGATTAACCGCCATCTTCAGGTGAGAAAACTCGACCGGTTTCAGCAGGTAATCGTAGGCTCCCTCAGAAACAGCCTGAACCGCAGACTCAAGAGAGGCATACGCTGTCATGAGAATAACGACCGTATTCGGATCCTTCTCTTTTGCTTCACGCAGAAGCGTGATTCCATCCTTGCCGGGGAGTTTGATATCGGATAGTATCAGATCGTATCCACCCTGCTCGATCTTTGCAGAACCGGTGTCTCCATCTGTCGCGGTATCTACACTGTAATCGAGTTTGCCGAGAAGCGCCTTGAGGCTCTCGCACATTCGCTTTTCGTCGTCGATTATCAGAATTCTTGCGCTATTGTTATTACTCATCGCACTCTGATCTCTGTTCTCTGGGTATCACTATCGTAAACATCGCGCCACCTTCATCGCTATTGGATGCAGCTATAGTTCCCCCGTGCCTTCGAATAATCCCGTCGCATATTGTCAGACCAAGACCCGTGCCGGAACCCTCTTTTCGACGTGTGAAGAACGGATCGAATATATTCGGAATATGCTCATCCGGTATGCCGGGACCGGTATCCATGAATTCCACCTTGAGGCATCCGTCATCATCAAGGAGAGATACGGTAATCGTTCCACCATCCGGCATGAAATCCTTTGCATTCATTATCAGATTAAGAAATACCTGTTTCAGTTGTTCTCTGGATGCAATCACGGTCGGATCATCTGCCAAGAACTCTCTCACGACCTCGATTTTACTGTTGTCGAGTTGCATGCCAACAAGAAGGAACAATTCCTCCAGCAATTGACCCAGATCGACTTTTTTCATCTCACCGGAATCTGGTCTGTAGAAATCAAGAAGCTGTCTTACGATACCCGCTATTCGATTGACTTCCTCGTGCACTATACGGACATAATCCGAACCGTCTTTGCTCGATTCCATCTCTATCGCCATCAGCTCAAGGTAGTTCTTGATGATCCCCAGAGGATTGTTCACTTCGTGTGCGACTCTTGCGGACAACTGGCCGAGTGCGGCAAGCTTCTCCGACTGCACCAGTTGTTTTTGTGTCTTGCGAAGTTCATCGTAGGCAACTTTCTCACTCTCAAAAAGATGTGCATTCTCGACCGCAACCGCGAGCTGGTTTGAGAGAATCAGAAGGAAATCCTTGTCATCCTCGAAGAAGGGAGTCTGAGATATTTTCTTTGCTACTACCAACAGACCGCAAATCTCATTCTTCAAGCTCATCGGAACAAGCAGCTCGCACTCTACTTTTTCAAGAATCCTAACGTCACCACAATCCGGAATATTTTCCTTAAGCTCTGAAATCTCGTATGAGCGGTTCTGCTCCGATGATATGTACTCAACCAGACAGCCGTCGCATGAGATTGCCAGATTCTCCGTGCGGTCGAAACTGATTCCGCGATGACGAGCAAGATCGAAGCGTTTTGTATCTTCCCGCGAATGCACATAGATTGCGGCACCGTTTATACCCATCTGACCGATTATTGTCAGGATCATTGCATCGAGAAGATCATTCGTGTTCAGAACCGTGTTCAGATGCCGGGATATTTCGAAGATTGTATACAGGTCGAATATCTTGCGCTTGAGTCGCTTATTGGTGCGCATCAACTCTTCGATCTTGGAGTCATAATCCTGCCGTAGAATCTCCACCTGGAGTTTTTCGTCAACTACCGTATCTTTTGATTTTCCACGTGCCATTTTGTATAAGATCGGCAACGAGCCTGAATAAAGCCACCAATTTATATTTCAAAGCCGATGTGCGAATAGACCTCTCCGAGAGTGAAATGCGATCCCGTGACTATAAGGTAGTCATTAGAAGCTACATTCTCTATCGCACTATCGAATGCTCCGGCGACATTTTCGATAACAGTGAATTTAAGATTGTGAGAGATCGCGTTCGAGACTATCTCCTCAATAACCGCTGCTCTTCCTGTGTTTGGTTTACAGATAACAAGATATTTAGTGAAGCGTGCGAGTTGATCGAATAGGAGGTCGAAATCCCGCCTCTGTAGCACACCGAATACTACAGTGAATTTACGACCCGGAAGAACAGATTCGAGCGTGTCTGCAAAGGCTTTCATACCGTTAGGATTGTGTGCAACATCGAAAATCAGTTTGGGAGAACCGTCTATAATATGGAAACGTCCCTTCCAGTAGACATCACGAAGTCCATCTCCGTTATGGTCAATGTTTTTAACCACTTCTCGATCCTTCAATACATCGAGTGTACGAAGAGCAAGTGCGGCATTCTCGACCATGTGACCGCCAATCATGTTTGTTTCGTACAATTTCCTTTCGCCGGAATTCACGCCATAGGAAAACCCTGTCGAACTAAGCGAGATTGATCGAATTTCAAAATCATCCGGGAATCCGACGCGTACCACCGAGGTCCCGAGTTCTTCGGCTCGCGATTCAAGTATATTCACGGCTCTGGGATCGGATGCGGATGTTACAACCGGGACTCCCTGCTTTATAATTCCCGCTTTCTCCGCAGCTATCTTCTCAATCGTATCACCCAGTACTTTAAGATGATCGAGCGCGATCTGTGTGATGACTGAGACCTCCGGCTTGAGGAGATTCGTTGCATCGAGACGTCCCCCGAGTCCAACCTCAGCAATCCCAAAATCGACTTTCTCATCCTTGAACATCTGAAACGCCAGTGCGGTCGCTGTCTCAAAGAATGTTATCTTTTCCTCTTTTATATAGTCACGGTGATCGGAAACAAAATCCGCTATGTATTCCTCCGGTATTTTCTCCTTGTTGATACGGAACCTCTCACGGTATTGTACAAGATGGGGTGAGGTGAATTTCCCCACTTTATAGCCATTGATTACGAGCATAGACTCGATCATGGCTGCAACAGAACCCTTGCCGTTGGTCCCTCCGATATGAATCGAGGAATACGAGTTCTGCGGATTGCCGAGTCTTTCGAGGAATTTAGTGATATTCGTAAGACCCAGTTTAACCCCGAACAGTTCGAGATTTAGAAGAAAATCCAGCGCCTCTTTGTAGTCCATTTTATGAGAAGTAGTTGATGAGATTGCTTACAGTATCTCTAAGTTCGCGGCGGTGTACTATTCTATCAAGAAAACCGTGTTCGAGAAAGAACTCCGAACTCTGAAATCCGGGTGGCAGGTCACCGCCTATAGTCTGCTGAATCACACGCTTCCCGGCAAATCCGAGCAGAGCTTTCGGTTCTGCGATTATAACATCCCCGAGAGAGGCGTAGCTTGCCATAACTCCCGCAGTTGTCGGATTCGTCAATATCGAAATGAACGGACGTTTGACTTTGTCATATCGGGCAAGAAGCGCGCTCGTCTTGGCCATCTGCATAAGTGATAATATCCCCTCCTGCATACGGGCACCGCCGGAACAGGAGAGCAGAATAAGCGGTACTTGACGGACCGTAGCACGTTCAATCGTACGGGCTATCTTCTCACCGACAACCGACCCCATCGAACCGCCAATGAACGAGAAGTCCATGAACGCGATAGAGATCTCCCTGCCATCCATCTTACCGATACCGCATACAACTGCGTCGTTCTGCGATGTTTTTTTCTGGGCTGCACGAATTCGGTCCGGGTATTTCTTTGAGTCTCTGAATGAGAGAGGATCACCGGATATCAAACCCTGATCGAACTCCTCGAGCAGGCCACCATCGAGAAGCAGGTCAATATACTGTCTTGATGAGAGCTTGAAGTGGTAATCACAGTGACCACATGTATTCAGATTCTTCTCGAGTTCTTTTACATATATAATTTCACCGCAATCGGGACACTTGGTCCAGAGTCCCTCCGGGATATCTTTCTTCTCCTGCGAGATAATTCCCTGCTTGGCTTTTCTAAACCATTCAACCATAGTTCTCTCTTTCTCCCAGCGGGCGAACCATTACCAGAGCATCCTCGGGAGGATTGCTATAGTAGCCCTTCCTACGATAGAGAATCTCGAAATCATATTTTTCTTCATACATCGAAACCGCACTCTTGTTCGATGGTCGCACATCAAGAAACATCGCTCTGCAATCTCTCGATTCTGCTGTCTCGATCAGGTGATCCATCAGCAGTGTTCCAATCCCGTGTCGTCGCAGTTTGGGATCGACAGCGATATTCGCGAGATGCGCTTCCTCTGCAAAAATCATCAGGAGAGCATAGGCGACAACACAGTTATTTTCATCTCTAACAACCGGAGAGTAAATCCTTCGATTGCGAACATCGGATTCGAATGCTCCCCTCGGCCACGGATTGGAAAACGACTCGGTTTCGATTCTGTAAACCTCTTCGATATCCTCCGGGGTCATGTTGTTTATCTTAAAGTCTCCTTTCACGTTCCCCAAAATTGATTTGAGCCTGTGAAAGAGTCATATAATACGGTTCCACACTGCGTTTATCCGCAAGTTTACTATTATAATCATACATCATTTTTGCCTCTCGGCAAACAGAAATCATATCACATTCAGCGAGCGAATCTCCACTAAACCTGAACTTCCCTGAATCTCCACAACCGGGAAGATTCATAAAACGTTCCGCTCCCGGTCCCACAACAGCAATTTTCGATTCAACACGTTCTACAGCATCATCCAATCCACCAATAAACGGATCAGAGTAATTATCAGGAGAATTGGCTGTCTGAAAATAAAACTCCTCAGCCCGGCTGTAAATAACGATTAATACCGGGAATCTGTCAGAGGGAACCGATGACCGTATTGCATGGAATGAATCTATTGGCTGAAGTGGGATATCGGATGCCTCAGCCCATCCCAAAAGCCCGGCTATTCCGATCCTTAAACCGGTGAATGATCCCGGCCCACCCACTATCGCAAGCAGATTAATGTTATCTCCGCTTAATCCCGCTTCGCTTAGAAGCTGATCGATCCGTGTAAAAAGCGGTGCAGAGTGACCGTCATCATCGAATCTGCCCGATGCGGATTCTCCGTTTGAACCTAAAACGCCCACGCCGAGAAGTCGGGTGGACGTATCCAGTGATAAAATATTCACGCCAAAATATAGAAAATGGGATACCGTAAGTCAATCAAAGTGTTTGCCGGAGAAGTCGTAAGATTCCGCTGCAATGAAGCTGATTTTCCGTTCGCTTTCGCTTATCAGTTCCATCTCTATAACGAGAGCGGTCTTGGGTAGTTTTTCAGCAGCACGGTCCGCCCATTCAATCAGAGTAACTCCCTTACCGGAAAAGAAATACTCCTCATACCCGAGATCATCAAGTTCCTCTGTCTTATTCAGACGGTACAGGTCGAAGTGATGGACAGTCAGTCCACCTTTGTAGATATTCATCAGGTTATACGACGGGGATGTTACATCTCCGCCGAATCCCATTCCCCGACACATACCTCGAATCAGTGTCGTTTTCCCCGCTCCGAGAGAGCCTACGAGCGCAATTACAGCTCCCTGCTTGAAGCTCTGCCCCATCTGTGCGCCTAAACGGATTGTTTCATCTTCGCTATTAGTTGTTATGGTTTGCATGTTTAGATTCTCTTAGGTCTGAGTGTTGCCACCGGTAAAATCATCTCATCGAGCGATATCCCGCCGTGCTGGAATGTGTCTGCATATTTTGATTCATAGTGATGATACTGCGTCGGGTATACGAAATAAAAATCCTCTCTCGCGAATATGTAAGTCGTTGAAATACCGAATCTCGGCAGACGGTACGTTTCCGGTTTTTTGACGAGAACAACCTCTTTTGCATTGCAGGCGAGGTTGTCGCCATATTTGTATCGAAGGTTCGTGGATGCCTCTTTTTTGCCTTTCACGAGAGTTGCCCTACCGGCGATAACAGCACCATGATCTGTGGTGATTACGACCCTGCAGTCAATCGTTGAAAGATAGCGTAGTATTTCGAGCAGTGACGAATGCTCGAACCACGACCTCATCACCGAACGAAACGCCTGCTCATTGGGAGCAAGTTCTTTTAGAATCTCCGACTCAGAACGCCCGTGTGCCAGCATATCCACAAAATTGAAAACCATTGATACCAGAGGCGTATGCTGAAATGTCGATATTTTCCGCGCGAGTGATGCTCCCTCGCTTGCATCGAGGACCTTTGAGTACAACGGTTCATTATCGAGTTTTATTCTCTCTCTATCGAGCTGGATTTTCATGAGATCCGGTTCATTCTTATTGAGTGACGACTCATCTGCGGATCTCTTCCAAAGGTCAGGGTAATAATCGAGAAGCTTGTCCGGAAAATCTCCGAGGAATATCGCATTGCGAGAAAATGGTGTTGCTGTGGGAAGAATCGACATATAGTAATCGAGATCAACATCGAAATACTCGTCGATTATCGGTTGAACCGTCATCCACTGGTCGAGTCTCATGCAGTCGATTACGATGAAGAATGTTCGTATATTGTTCTTTAGATGTGGGAACACAAAACGCTTCACGACATCGGATGACATTGGCGGTCTTTTCTTCGACTTCACCCAGTCGGGGTAATTCTTCTCGATAAATTTGGAGAACTCGGAATTCCATTCCTTTTTCTGACCCGCGTGGGTCTGCGCTAATTCCGAGCTTCTCATCTCTGAAAGCTCAAGCTCCCATGTAGCCATCTGGCGATAACAGTCGACCCAGTCCTCCCATTCCATCGGCCCAAACAATCTCTGGTTCATCCGGTTGAATGCCTGGACATAATCTCTGGTTATGTGATCCTCACGGATTTTCTTCGTATCGAGAAGCCTCTTTATAACAAGCAATATCTGGGATGGATTAACCGGTTTGGTGAGATAGTCGGATATCTTACGCCCGATTGCGCGCTCCATCAAATCTTCCTCTTCGCTCTTTGTCACCATGACAACCGGAAGATTCGGGCGGATGTCTTTAATTTCCTCGAGTGTCGTGAGTCCGTCCTTACCCGGCATCATCTCATCCAGAAGAACAAGATCAAATGCGTTGTCCTGCACCTCCTGCACGGCATCATCACCCGATGAAACCGGAGTCACATCGAATCCCTTTTCGCGAAGGAATATTACGTGAGCCTGAAGCTGGTCTATTTCGTCATCGACCCAGAGTATTCGTCGGGCATCCTGCTGTGCTTGTGGCATGCAATACCTCTACAATCTTTTATTTCTCAAATCTTTGACGGAAGTTCAATCCTGAACGTTGTACCCTTGCCGGGTTCACTCTCTTTTACAAATATCTTACCACCATGATGTTCCATAATTATTCGTCTCGAAAGCGTTAATCCGAGACCCCAGCCTCTTTTCTTGGTGGTAAAGCCGGGATTAAATACCTTGTTCATCTCAGAGGATGTCATCCCTTTGCCGTTGTCCTTAATTTCGATATATATTGTTTTGGAATCTTTTGAGATACTTGAAGATATCGTTATCACTCCGGTTTTTGAATCGCATGCTTCCATAGCATTCTTGACAATGTTCTCAATAACCCAGCTTAGGAGTTCACGGTTGGCCTCCACCGGTTTCGGTTCGTTTCGTTCGAAATTAACACAGAGTCCCTTTCCCTGATGAGGCAGTCTCTTGCAGAAATACTCTACCAGATCGGAGAGAATGTCATTCGCGTCAATTGTTTCGAGTGTCGGTTTTGAACCGATAAGAGAGAATCTGTTGGCGATACGTTCGAGCCTGTGAACATCCGTTTCCATACGAGAGAGTATCTCTTTCCCTGTAAGCTCTCCGTTGGATACATTCTCATCGGGAAGCTTGATTCCCAAAAGCTGCAGCCAGCCAAGCAGGCTTGAGAGCGGCGTGCCAAGCTGGTGAGCGGTTTCCTTTGCCATCCCAACCCAGATATTACGCTGCTCTGAACGTTTGATATTCCGGAATCCGACAAAACCGACGAGTGTAAAAACCGCGATGACTCCGACTTCCACGAAAGGCATAAGTTGTAGTTGTTTAACAAGTTTTGGATCACCAAACAGCATGTGGTAGAACAACCGGTTGTTTGAAACAATCTCTACAGAATTGCCCTGTTCAGCAAATGCGTTCATGCGTTCCTTAACACGGGCAACAACATCGGGAGAGACATCCGTTGCCATACCATCCGCAATGCCGTCCAGTTCTTTCCAGTATTGCGGAGACATACTCGAATCGGCAAAGATTATCGGAAACGAGACGGAGCTTATAACCTCCTCGAATATTAAACTCGTAGCCACACCGGAGGTCTGATCGGAGAGCGCAACCTGATAGAGTTTCACATACAGGCGGACATCACGGCGCGTCTTGTCCTTTAGCTGGCTGACAACATCCTGAGTATAGTAGATAAACACGACCGCAATCAGTAATGCCCCGAACAACATGACAAGCTTGAATCCGAGCGGTACGGCGGCATACCCGGGCGGCAGTTTTCTCGCAAGATTGAACTTCATTATGCGATCTCTTCCATACCTCCAAGATACGGTTTCAATGCTTCCGGCACTCTGACAGTCCCTCTGTCAGTCTGGTTATTTTCGATTAGTGCGATGACTGTTCGTGGCAGCGCAAGTCCTGAACCGTTCAGCGTATGCACGAACTGTGCTTTTCCGCTGTCTTTACCGCGGTATCTAATCGAGGAACGCCTTGCCTGAAAATCCGTGTAATTTGAGCAGGAGGATACCTCGAGCCATTTGTCAAGACCCGCAGACCAGACCTCCAGATCATAACATTTCGATGCTGCGAATGACAGATCTCCTGTAGCGAGTGTGCGAATTCTGTATGTCAGGTCCAGCGCCTGAAGAACCGCCTCTGCCCAGCCGACAAGTTGTTCAAGCATTTCCCATGATTTATCAGGATGGCATGTTACAACCATCTCAACTTTATCAAACTGATGGACACGTATCAAACCGCGTGTATCTTTGCCATGCGCACCAGCCTCTTTCCTGAAACAGGGTGTATAGGCAACATATTTTTGGGGGAGCTCGCTCTCATCAAGTATTTCATCGCGATGGATATTCGTTACAGGAACCTCCGCTGTCGGGATTAAATAGAGGTTGGTCTCCTCGACCTTGTACATGTCCTCACGCAGTTTGGGAATCTGCCCGGTTCCTGTCATGGCATCATCGGTGGATGTAAACGGTGGAGAAACCTCGGTAAACCCATGTTTTTCGCAGTGCATATCAATCATGAAATTGATAAGAGCACGTTCCAGCCGTGCACCATGCCCTGTGAAGAGAAGGAATCCTGATCCAGCGATTTTTGCCGCTCTGCCCAGATCGAAAAGACCGAGTTTCTCCCCCAATTCCCAATGCGGAGCTGGAGTGAAATTGAAGGATGGTTTTTCACCCCATGATCTGACATCGACATTATAACTCTCATCCGGACCGACCGGAACGGATTCATGTGGAATATTGGGAATCCAGAGCATAAGCTCTCGCTGCTTCTGCTCAACCGCTCTGAGTTCATCATCCATATCGGATATCTTTTTCGAGACCTCTCGCATCTCCGCAATCGTGCCGGAGGCATCTCCACCGGTTTTCTTTATCTTCCCTATTTCCTCGGAGACTTTGTTGCGCTGTTCTTTTAGAACCTGCGATTCCGTAACAATCTCTTTCCTACGGTCATCGAGAGTCAGGAATTCATCTATATCCGCTTTTTCATTCTTGTTTTTGACTGCTTCCTTAACGAGGTCAACATTTTCGCGGATGAACTTCGCGTCAAGCATAACAACTCCTCAGTCAATTTCAACTCTTGAGAATATGTCCGGTTGGTGTGTACGATGGAACAAGCACTCTTATTTTATCAACAATTTCCGAACGACGGACCTGATTTGCCAGTCCCTGAAGATGCTCTATATCAGTAATCAGATCGGGGCTTTTGGATTCAACCGTTCTTGCAATTGTTATCTTTGGATGTGCAGACGGAAGCATCCCCTCCTCCTCGATAAACAGCTCCTCGTACAGTTTCTCGCCCGGTCTCAGTCCTATGAACTCGATCATGACATCCTCATTGGGAGTCAGACCCGCAAGTGTAATCATATCTTTCGCAAGATCGACAATTTTCACCTGCTCGCCCATCTTGAGCACCATTAACTGACCGTTGGTGCCATACGATCCGGCCATCATCACAAGCAGTGTCGCCTCACGAATAGTCATAAAATATCTCGTTACCCGTGGATCGGTCACGGTAACAGGTCCGCCCCGTTGAATCTGTTTCGTGAACAACTCGACGACAGAACCATCGGATCCGAGAACATTCCCGAATCTGACCGTAACGAATTTTGTTGAGCTTCCCCTTGCAATCTCCGAGATAAGCATCTCGGCGATTCTCTTGGATGCTCCCATAATAGATGTCGGTCGAACGGCTTTATCTGTAGAGATCATTACGAATGCGGATGCATTGTGCCGCTTAGCTGCTTCAGCGATTCTTCGAGTACCTGCAACGTTGTTTTTTATCGCTTCTTCCGGAAAATATTCCATCATTGGCACTTGTTTGTAAGCTGCGGCATGAAACACAACATCCGGCTGAAATTCATTAAATACATGGTCAACTTTGGACTCATCATTAATGTCGGCAACAACAACCGACCGGTTGCCCGGCGTGTATTTTGAATTCAATTCTATCTCAAGACGGTAGAGGTTATTTTCAGCCCTGTCGAACATAAGAAGCGCTTCAGGATTGAATCGTGCTGTCTGACGGCATATCTCGGATCCGATTGAACCGGCGGCACCGGTAACAAGTACCCGTCTGCCCGTAATGAAATTACGTATCACACCCTCATCGAGGCTCACCTGTTCCCGCCCGAGCAGATCGTTTACTTCAATATCTCTAACCTGTTGCAGTGAAACTTTCCCATCCAGAATATCCTTGAGTGGTGGGATGGTCTTGAAATCAACTCGTGCGTTTCGACATTTCAGTATGATTCTTCGCATCTGCTGGCTGGATGCTGACGGTATCGCAATCATTATCTGCGATATCCGATGCTTATTCACTATGCGCTGGATATCGTTTGAGTCTCCGAGTACAGGGATTCCGTGAATTCGCATCCCCTTTTTTGAAGCGTCATCATCGATGAATCCTACCGGCTGGTATGGCAATTCCGGTGAACTCTTGATTTCACGAGCGATCATCTCTCCAGCATCACCGGCACCGACAATCAGCAACCGTTTCCCCGGTCGTAAAATACCCGGGATGATTTCGCGCCCGGCTCTTATCCCAAATCGAAGTATCCCTGCGAGAAATACAAGCAGAAGCCACTCGAGTATGAAGACCGACCTTGGAAACAGTGGAATGTGAAAGAAATATACAGGTATTAGAAGGATTACAGAACCTGCTGTAACAGCCTTTATAATCTGAAGAAGATCGTTGATGGAGGCGTAACGGTATAGCCCCGTGTAAACCTTGAAATACGCGAACATCGCGAACCGGATAATCATTACCACGAAAACCGTATTCGTCATCAGACTCATCTCAGTTCGTGGAATCTCACCTCCGAACCTGAGAAGAAACGCGCCCACATAAGCTGCTACAATGGCAGCAAGATCGAGAAATATTACAAAGACTCTTTTCTGTGTTGTAATCATGCGATTGTATTCACTCTCGGAGAGCTTCCTGCCGGATTGAATATATCTGAAATAGTACATACGGTTGAGAATCAAACCCGTTAGTATCACACCCCAGTAAATGAACAGCGAGTATTTGAACTCAGCCAACGGATCTGTGAGATCCAGCATCAAGACTACGAGGACAAGCATTCCGAAACTCGTCGCGGAAATCACACGTGTGACTTCCTCGAAAAGCCACTTGATTTCGCCTCGCCTGTAGAACCGGAAAACAGCAAATACAACAATCCAGCATATCGTAATAACAACATCAGGAAGTATATATGATACGAGGTCGGGAGAAGCTCCAACCATATCTCCGGGGAAGACCTCCACACTGTAGCGAAGCCAGTAGATCAGGAAGAATGATACCTGCAGAACAAGGAAATCCAGTGTTAGAAGAATCGCCCAACCGGGTAATTTGTCTTTTAGTCGACCAAACATGATCAGAAGATATACCAGTTATATTGACAATGCAACACCATAACCCTACCCCCCGATTATGAGCCGGGCAGTGCGAAGAATTACATTCATATCACTAAGAATTGTACGTTCCTTCATATATTCGAGACTTATTCCAAGCTTGGCGGGCAGGATCTCCTCCCGATATACCCGCTCCGGATCATCAGAGGCTGCAAGCAATTCCGGTTCGTTGCGATACTCGATTGAAGCCGGGTCTGTCAATCCGGGTTTGTATTGGAACAATTCGTTCATCCAGGGTTCATACTTTTCCACATATTCCGGCACCTCCGGCCTGTAGCCAACTACAGCCATGTCTCCTTTGAGTACATTCAGGAACTGTGGAAGCTCATCGAGTTTCAGCCTTCTCATTACGGATCCGATAGATGTAATTCTATTATCCCTCGCCGTCGTAAGATAGCTGTCATCGTCATCACGAACTCGCATCGAACGGAATTTGTACATACTAAACAACCTGCGTTCCCGCCCGACTCGGGTCTGTATGAAAAATATCGGTCCCTTCGATGTTAGTTTTATTGCAAGTGCAAGAATAAGAAATACAGGAATCGTTAGAAGCAGGACAACGAAAGAGAAGATTATGTCGAATCCCCGTCTCATGATTTGGTATATCTGGAGAGTATTCCCTTTAACCGTCGAACAACTTCAGCGGTCTCCCATTTCCTGATTCCCGGGAAAAACGGCAGAGTAAGTATGCAATTATATAGCCGATTGGTCTCCGGGTAATCACGGGCGTGGAGTTTAAGGTTGTTTTTGTAATACGGATGCTTGAAAATCGGGATGAAATGAACACTCGTCCCGACACCGGCATGCCGCAGTTTCTCAATCAATTCATTGCGTGAAATTGTCAGCATCTCTGTTTTCAAGCGAATCATATAAAGATGCCACGCATGAACGGTATAATTATTCCTCGGTGGAAGCACGACCTCTTCAATACTCGACAAGGCTTTGTCATACCAGCGTGTCGCCCTTCGTCGTGACTCCTGTAGTTTTTCGAAATCATCCAATTGCGCCAGTCCAACACTCGCATTCAAATCCGCGAGATTGTATTTGTAACCGAGCCGCTTGACCTCAAAATACCAACTACCGGAATTTTGATATCTTTTCCATGCGTGTTTGTCCATTCCGTGAAGACGAAGAACTCTTAATTTCTCGGCCCAACTGTCACGATCTGTTGTAATCAACCCGCCTTCGCCGGTAGTAATGTTCTTCGTAGCATAAAAACTGAAAGCGCTGATATCCGGTATTGAACCAATCTTCTGACCTTTATACTCAGCACCTATTGCATGAGCGGCATCATGTACTATCCGTAATCTGTGCTTCCTGGCAATCTTACTGATTGGGTCCATTTCGCATGGAAGTCCCGCTATATGAACCGGCATTATTGCTTTAGTCTTCTTATTGATTGCTCTCTCGATCATAGAGGGATCAATATTGAACGTGTCGAAATCAATATCGGCAAATACCGGAGTGGCACCGGCGTGCAATATGGTTTCGACTGATGCTATAAAGGTGAAGGGTGTTGTAATTACCTCATCGCCCTCTCCAACGCCTGCCGCAAGGAGTGACAGATGGAGTCCGGCGGTACATGAGTTTACACCGATGGCATGCTTGACACCGAGATAATCCGCAAGTCTTCGCTCAAGCTCATTACAAACATATCCTGTGGTCAACCACCCACTCTTTAATGTCCGAACTACCGCTGAAATCTGTCTTCGGGAAATCGGTGTTCTATAAAATGGTATTTCTCTATTTTTCATTTCTGCCTCAATCCGCTATTATATCCATATTATTGACAGGCAGCAATGCTAAAGCTCCGGTGTTGATTGCCTGTTAGTGACCCCGGTCACCCTCCCATACAGGTCAAGCATCATTTGAGTTGTTGCCATTATATCGTAATTGTCGACAACGCGCTTTCTGCCGGCCAAACCGAGTTGTTTTCGGAGAGAATCATTTTCCGCGAATGATACCAGACCATCAACAAGACCATCAACATCCTCTGACTCGAACATAACGCCGCACATACCATCCCCAAGAATCTCTTTGTTGCCTCCCACTCTGGATGCTATAACCGGCACTCGGCAGGCCATTGCCTCAAGGGATGCTACACCGAATGACTCTTCACGAGACGGCATCACAAAGGCATCCAGTGAGTTCAGGAATGCAGGCATGTTATCCTGCGCAACATACCCCAAAAACTCGACAGCGTCTACCACTCCGAGTGAATTGGCAAGAGATTCGAGCTCTTTACGTAAACTTCCATCACCGGCGATTTTCAGGATAGAATCCGGTATTCTCTTTTGCAATTTCGAAAAAGCACGAATGAGAATATCAAGACCATAAACATGCTCCAATCCTCTTGCCGTGCCGATAACAAACTTTTCTTCTGTCTTGTCCGGTTTGGAGGATGCCCAGAATTTGTGTGTGTCAATACCAAATGGTATAACCTCTATCTTCTCTTCAACATGGGGATACAATTCAAGGATTTCACTCTTGAGATAATTGCTCGTTGAACAAATCACATCCGATTTATCGAGATTGTATCGTGTCATTTTCCGTGCAATACTTGAGTCTTTTGCTGTAACAGTAATATCTGACCCCCATACCGAGAGGATGAATGGGTGATAGCCGGATCGTGCCCCCCACCAACCATAACCACTTGCATAGAATGCGTGCACTATATCAGGTTTAAGTTTCTCTATCTGACGACGTACTCTTCCTGCATTAAGCAGAAATCCCAGTTTTATCATGAGCGTCTCACCTCTGGTGAGAACACGAGGTTCTTTTGGAATCGGATGGGCTGTAATTAGGCGAACATCGATATCTTCATTTGCCAGCTCTGCACACCATCTCTGTGTATGTTTGCTGGATTCCGCTGCAAGAATGGCAATTCTCATGGACAGATTAAGCCTTCTCTTTCAATACAACTCGCTTAAACGCGTCAATGGCGAAACTTATGTCCGCTTTCCGTGGAATAAGTATCTCATTCCATGATGACCCGCTGATTCGCCTGTAGGCTGTTGAAATAACACCAAACATTACAAGCCCGGTCAGAGATGTTGAAACAGCAGCCCCGATTATTCCGAATCTGGGAATCAGTATGATATTCAAAAACACTGTCGAAAGCAAACTTGCTATGGAAGCGTAAGTTCCGAAAATAGGCTTTCCGAGAGCATCCGTACCTCCCATAAGAATATTGAATGTTCCCACAGCCGCCGCACCGGGTATCAGTATAAAGAGTGGTAGGATGGCATCAGAATAATCAGGATTGTATATGATTCGCTCAGCAATGGGGAAGCATATACATACAAACACTACCGTAGCTGCAAGCAGTATAACAGAAAGCCGTGACACTCTGTTAATAAGGTTGATTGACTGCTCACGTTCTCTACCGGAGGCATGTGGAAAGAGGACATAATAGAGCGTAAGTGGAATAATCGTGAGAAGATCCGACCAGTTAAGAGCAACCGAATATACTCCGGCAGCAAACAGAGAAACGAAAAGATTTGTCAGAAAGAGCCCTAATCGGTAGGATGCCCGTCTCAGAAGAGCGCCAATCTGACTCTTAATTCCCCAACTTGCAAGATCAATGACAACATCCGTACGGAATTCAAATCCTCTCCTGCTACGACTCTTATTCCAGTTGATTGCGACTCCCATCAAAAATGATGCGAAGAGAGCACAGCAATATGCAGCTATTACCTCCCAGGTTTCCGAGAACTCCGTATAAAGAGCTGCCATCAGACAAATCAGATACGCAGCAACCATGAAGAGTGACACCCGGTTTCCCTTTCTGATTTCCCCTGCTCCATTGAGAATCGCAATTTGCAGGTTATAAAGCCCCAGGAGCGGCGCAATAACGAAGCACGATGCTATAAATACAAACCGTATATTTCCGAATATTCCCATGCCATGCAGCCAGTAAGAGAGTGGTAATAGCAGTGCAGTCCAAAATATATGGAGGATGGGAAGCGCGGAATTGAGGTTCCTCGTAATTGCGTCGTAATCGAACGTACCTTTTCGCAGATAGTAAACAAGAGCGACCTCCACTCCCATGTAGGTTACCATCCGTATCAAATCCGCAACAAGGAAGAGAATTGCGATTTCACCCTTAACAGCCTGCCCCATGTTCGATATAAGAATCGAGGCAACAAACAGAAGAACAAAGGACAGGAACTTGATGACAATTGTGTTTATGGTATCTCGTGCGAACATCAGTCCGCATTCTCCTCAGATATTCTGGAATCCATCAAACAGGAGCGCGGCGAACCCTGTATGACCCGCCGCGCTGAAGTATCGAGTATTAGTATTCTCTCATTCAAAAACGGAACCTAACCATAGAATGCCTTCACGGTCTCAATTACGTATGATTGCTCATCCTCTGTCAACTCCGGGAATATCGGAAGTGAAATAACCTCTCCTGCGGCTTTCTCGGAAATCGGAAGATCACCCTCCTTGTAGCCGAGATGCTCATAGCATTTTTGAGCGTGAAGCGGTACCGGATAGTATGTTTCACAGCCGATACCCTTCTCCTTCAGATGGTCCCTCAGTTCATCTCTCTTCGGTACCGCAATTGTGTACTGATGGTAGATGTGGTAATTGTCGGGATGCACATACGGTGTAACGACAGGCTCAACATCCGCGAAAGCATCATCGTATATTTTTGCATGTTCCGCGCGGCTCTTTGACCACTCGGGAAGATATCTCAGTTTAACACCGAGTATAGCAGCCTGGATTGTATCCAGACGGCTGTTGTATCCTATGTATGAATGGTAGTATTTCGGTTTTGAGCCGTGAACACGCATGATTCTCGCAAATCCTTCATCGTCCCTGTCGGTTACAGTCATTCCGGCATCGCCGGCTGCGCCAAGGTTCTTACTCGGAAAGAAGGAGAAACAGCCGTAGTCTCCGAATGAACCGGCTCTCTTCCCCTTGTATTCCGCGGAAATAGCCTGAGCCGCATCCTCGATGCACAGGAGATTATGTTTCTTGCATATTTCGAGGATCGAATCCATATCGGCACACTGACCAAACAGATGCACCGGCATTATAACCTTCGTCTTTGGTGTGATCTTTTCTTCGATTTTCGAGACATCAATGTTGTATGTCTTTGGATCGATATCAATGAAAACCGGTTTTGCGCCGAGGCGGGATATTACTCCGGCGGTGGCGAAGAATGTGAATGTGGTTGTGATAACCTCGTCACCCTCTCCCACACCGCAGGTCCGAAGCGCAATTAGAAGTGCATCGGTACCGGAATTAACACCGATTCCGTGCTTGACTCCACAGAATTCGGCAACAGCAGATTCAAGTTCCTTTATCTCAGGACCATTAATGAACCTGCAGTGATCGAGAACCTTCATGACTGCGTTATCTATTTCGTTCTTTATCGTCTTATACTGTCGATTAAGATCAAGCAGTGGTACTTGCATGACCTGTCCTTTCTATTGATTCTCCAGAAGCTGTTCATCGGGGACATCGCGGAATTCCTTTGCAGGAACTCCGGCAACAATCTTGCGCGGCGCAGTATCTTTAGTGACCAGAGCACCGGCAGCTACGAGAGTATCCTCTCCGATTACTTTACCGGGAAGGATTGTTGCGTTAGCACCGATACGACCACCCTTCTTGATCGTGACACCCTTGAAGTGTTTGAAACGTTCTTTCGTTCTACCGACGAAGTTGTCATTTGATGTCGCAACGCATGGTGCAACGAACACTCTGTCTTCAATTTCTGAATAGGCGGTGATATACACGTTCGTTTCGAGTTTGCAGTACGATCCTATTTTGCAGAAATTTTCGACTGCAACGCAGCGCCCGACAATCGTGAAATCGCCGATTTCCACATTCTCACGTATTGTAGACAAATCGGCAACAAGCACCTTCTCACCGATTACAGAACCGGCATAGATCACTACATTCGTTCCAATAATACAGTTGTCGGAGACCTTGGCAGGCGGGAGTTCCTGTTCTTTTGTAACAGCAGAGTTGGCGGCACGCATCGGTTGCTTGCCGATTACGGTGGCGTCGTCGATTCGGACATTAGACCCGACCACGCTGCCTGCATGAATCACGACATTATTACCAATGACACAGTTCTCGCCGACTTTTGCATCATCATCGATAACGCAAAAACGGCCTATCAGTGTGCCCTTGCCGACACTCGCTGTCGGTGATATATATTTGACCATAAAAGCTCCTCAAATGGTCTGAGGCACGCCGCCTTCATCTATCGATTTCTGAGCGGCAGCCAGTATCCTGAGAACCTTCAGCCCCTCGACTCCATCTGAGCGGGGCTGCTTTCTCTTCTCAACACAGTCAATAAAATGCATGCATTCATTCCTCAATGGTTCCGAGGAATCAATTTTGGGTATGATAATATCTCCACTTCTGAGAGACAGATACTCACCATAGGTCTGAAAATCGTGGTTAAGTTCCACTCCCTTGTCATAGATACGAACTTTTTCCGATGCCTCGGTGTCATCCAGAACGACCATTTTCTTCGACCCAACGACAGTCAACCGGCGGGATTTGTTGGGATCGAGCCATGAGACATGTATGTTCGCCATTTGCCCATCGGGGAATGTCAATGTCGTAAAAGAAACATCTTCTATCCCGGTATTCTTCTGCAGATATGCCTGCGCCACCGATGTTACACTCGCCGGTTCTTTACCGAGAAGATATAAGACAATGGAGATATCATGCGGTGCAAAACTCCACATCGCATTTTCGATTTCACGGACCTTGCCAAGATTTAACCTTGCGGCATAGAGATAATAAATTTCGCCGAGTTCGCCGGAATCGATGAGTTCTTTCACCTTAAGGACAGCCGGATGGTAGACCATGATATGACCAACCATAAGGACACGACTTCGTCCTTCTGCGATCTTGACAAGTTCCTCTCCCTCTTCAACCTTAAGCACGAGTGGTTTCTCAACAAAGACATCCTTGCCCGCTTTTAGGGCCATAACGGAGAGCTTAAAATGCGTTTCCGGAGTTGTTGCTATCACAACCGCATCTATATCCGGATCACCGACAATCTCTTCAAAATCCGAGACAACCTTGATATCCGGATATGTTGAAGAGATTGTTTTCCTGATTTTTTCACTAAGATCACATGCAGTTTTGACCTTACATGTCGGCAGGCTTGCAAAGTTACGCAATAAATGCCTACCCCAGCCGCCAACTCCGACAACACCAAGATTAATCATATACTACTGATTCCTTGTTATAACATGCACCATATCCGGTGCGAACAGCTTCTATTCGAGTATCCTATCTATGACAAAGTAAACGGTGGCGAGATTCGCGAGGAATACGCCGACGTCTTTTGTGAACGCCCACCAGTCGAAATCCTTATCTTCTGGCACAATGATTGCATCACCGACCTCAATAGGCACATCACTTCCCGGTTCAACAATCGCACCGGATATTGATTTGACAATTCTAACATTGCCTTCGTTGGCTCTCCAGCCATACCCTCCGGATCTATTGATGTAATACTTGTAGTCTGCCCCCCGGATATATTCTATCAAACCCGGTTTAAGGACATTTCCAATTACACGTATAGTATTTGAGATTCTTGGTACGTTTATCTGATCGCCATCTTTAAGTGTCATATCATAGGTGGAATCACTTTCAACGAAAAGTTTAACAAAATCGACTGACACTCTCCCCGGCCTGTCCGCTGACTCGTATTTGAGGAATTCCTTCTCCACATCATTCAGTTCGTTTGCCGACAGCTTGAGTCTGCGTTCGATGTCTGTATCCTCTATCGATTCGTATCCTCTTCTGTCCATTCGAGCTTCAACAAGTGAAGCATCTTCTGTGAATCCACCGGCTTTTTCAACAACCTCTGACAGTCGGGTTGAATCCTCTATAATAGGATATGACCCCGGATACATCACCTCGCCCTTAATAATGACCTGTGCACTGTAATGATAGGATGGTTTTTGACGGAAGTATACTCTATCATCCGGCATCAGTTTTACATTTCTAACACTGTCAGACCAATTCTCGCCCAAAGGGATTTCGATAACTATTGTTTTCGTTGTAATATTGTCTGAATTGAATCTTACAAGTTCGCAATATGTCGAATCTGCATCGAACCTGAGTCCATAAGAGAGCAGTATAAGATCGGACAAACGATCATCTTCCGAATATTCATAGCTGTCCGGAGAGCGCACAGCACCAAATATACCGACTCTATATACATTCTGCTCGATTGCGGGAACGACAATTGCGTCCCCTTCCTGAAGATACGGATTTGATTCTCCGTGTCCGACACGGAAAAACTTAAGCAGGTCAGCATGGAGCAACTCTCCAGATCTTATAATGCTGATATTTCGTACTGAAGCTTTGTCGGTCAAATCACCGGCACGTCTTATTCCTTCACTTACTCTATCTCCCGCTGATAGAGTATATATTCCGGGGATTTTGACCTCACCCGAAACAGCGACCTTAACCTGACGGACTTCGGTTAGAAGAACTGAGATTGAAACGTCTCTGTATCTTGTTCCAAGCGCTTCCAGAAGTGTTTCTTTCGCTTCAGCAAGCGTCATTTTTCCTATCTCAACCGGTCCGAATTCCGGAATGAGAAGATAACCCTCCGGAGTAACTTTTAACACATGGCGTTTGAGTATCTTTCCGGCGAAAACGATTGTAATTTCATCTCCCGGTCCAATGATATATTCCCCCGGATCAATGATTCTGTCAAGCGCGACAGTCTCTACGGGCCTATCCGCAGCCTCTGCAAGACTTCTCTGAAGATCCAAATCTTCGAGTTCGGATTTAGTACGTACAGTCTGCCCTCTCGCTGTTGTGACAGAAGCCAACGCGAGAATTGATGAGACAATCAGCAGTCTGAGAATGGTCAATTTGCCAACCTTTCGAAGCTCAAATGTGGTTGGAAGTATATATTTGCCGAATCTACAAGTCAAGAGCTTTTCCCGGCTTACCGTCCCGTGAATATGGTGCGCCGCAATAATTTAGAACGCTAATTTATTTTTGCCAGGTTTGAATATACTCCTTATAGCGCTGGATGATTTCATCGGTTTTAGCAGCATCTCTTGATTCTGCTTTAACCTTAAATGCCGCCTTGTTTCGATCAGGCGTAACAAGAACCCATGAGTCTCCGAAGTCTATTCTGACACCATCCACAAGATCCCGCTTGAAGTCGGCAGAATGCTCCATCAACCTCCGCATGACCTGCCCCTTCTTGTTCCAGTCACACGGCACTTCAGCTTTAGCGAACTTATAGACATCATATTGCTCACGAATCTCCGCAAGTGTCACTCCGGCTTTTGCCATCAATTCAAGTATCATAACGGCAGAGAACATGGCGTCCGCGCCAATCTGGAATCCCGGGCGAATAAAACCGCCACGGGTTCCACCGACAAAACCGTCCTCAAGGCTACGGGCAGCATCCATCATCGCAAGATGATCGTTTCGCACTCTCGTTATCTTGACCCCGTAATCTCGAGCGATCTCTTCAACTCCCATAGATGCTACTATCGGGACAGCTATCTCTTTTGTCGTATAGGAACGGAGGTGCAGGCTGGTCACAAGAAGCAGGAGGAGCATATCGCTTACACGATTTCCAAGACGATCAACGACTCGCACTTTTTCAGCGTTGCTGTCGAGAAGAATGCCAATGTCAGCGTTTAATGTCCTGACTATCATTGAAAGAGTACTCAGCGATTCCTCTGTCCGTTCGCGCGACCGTGCGATTTTGGTTGGATCAATGAACGCATTCAGCGAGATAACCTCGCAGTTAAGAGCCGCAAATATGGCAGGAAACACCTCCACTGCACCGCCATTGTCATAATCGACTACAACTTTAAAGCGGCGTTTTCTGATTACATCCGTATCCAAGGCATCGAGGAAATCCTGCCTGTATGATTCGAGCAAGCGAACCGGATAGTCGATGTTTCCGATCTCTCCCACTTTCGCGCGGGGGAAATCCTCTGCGAAGAACATTCTCTCGAGTGATTTTGTCCTCGATGATGGCATATCTATTCCGTTTGAATCGAAAAAAATGATATCTGTCATCTCTTCACTCTGTGGAGAGTGACGAACAAACACACCACCGGCATGCCGTCCTGTTTTGAGGTTGTATCTTACAAGCGGTATGGGAAGAGTTCTTATATCAACAACATTGACACCGGCTGAAATCATCCCGGCCATCATGGAGCGTGACACCATTCGCGATGCGTTACCCGCATCTCTGGATATAACAACACTCTGCCCCTTAGGCAGTGATGACCCAAACGCAGCTCCAAGCTTGGAGCCGAATTCGGGTGTAATCTCGACATTCACCAATCCGGAGACCTTAGCGTCGGTGAACAGCTCCCGACTCCATTTCTCCCCCCAGATCAAGCTGTCCGCGAGAGTGGCGCCATCATCAACTTCCTTGCCGGGCCACACCTTGCAGCCCGCTTTAACACGAGCATTCTGACCGATTCTCGCATTTTCCGAAACAATGGTATTTTCTTCGAGGTTGGCGTGATCACCGACAAATCCGTTTGACAGAATCATTGAGATATCAAGCTTACACGAATCCCCTATCGATACACAGTCCCACAAAATCGAATTCGAGATTTCAGTATGTGCACCGATGGATGTACCATTTCCGATGACAGTATTTGATATCTTTGCATCAGGACCGATTGAAACATCATTGCCGAGTATTACAATTCCCTCAAACGATACTGATTCATCCACATGCTCATTTTTTCCAATCCATATTGTGGCATCACCGTGTGAAAGCTTATTCAATCCAAGATCGACATGCACCGTGCCGTTGAGAATATCTCTATGAGCACGCTGGTATTCATTGATATTTCCCACGTCCCGCCAATAGCCATCAGCAGTGAATCCATACAGCGGAGCACCTTCCTTCAGTAGTCTCGGGAACAGGTCTTTTCCGAAATCATAGAATTTCTGGTGCGGTATCATCTTCACGACATCCGGCTCAAGAATATATATCCCCGTATTTATTCGATCGGAGAATACCTCTCCCCAGGTTGGTTTCTCGAGGAATCGGGTTATTCTGCCATCCTCTTCTGTTATAACCACACCATACTGTCGCGGATTTTCCATGTGAGTGAGAATCATTGTTGCGACTGAGCCTCGCTCTTCATGGAATTTCATCGCAGCCGTCAGATCGAAATCGGTGAGAACATCGGCAGAAATTATCAGTATCCTCTCGTCACCGATGAAATCAAGCGCATTCCTGACAGAACCGGCTGTTCCATAATCATCCTTGGACTGGAGATACTCCATCTGCACTCCGAAATCGGAGCCATCCTTGAAATATCCTGTTATTGTTTCCGGCTGGAAGTAGAGAAGAGAAAGCAGATGTGTGAAGTCATGTTTCTTCAGAAGGTCCAGTATGTGTTCCATCATCGGCTTGTTGGCCATCGGGACCATAGGCTTCGGAATACCGAGAGTCAGAGGTCTGAGCCTTGTTCCAAATCCACCAGCCATGATGATCGATTTCATTTCGACAAATCCTTTCCACAAATGTTCGATCGTGCAGTAATACTGCTGTTTCGCAGGATTTCAATCATCTGTTCCGCCACTTCATGTAGCGTTTTAAAGGGTAAGAACGTCCCATTATTTCGCCTAAGATAGTCCGCCAAATCCCCTTTCGCAAATAAATAATCCGCCTCTCCAATAGCACATAAATCGGAGTATCCATCACCGACAAATATGCTCTCATTCCCCGGTGACAGAAGTGTGTGAATTGCGCCTCCCTTGCAATTACCACAGTGCCCACAGGAATAATCTATATGAGGAAAACGAACGTCAACTCGGCCATTTTCGAATACTGCTTCATTGGCATAGACAGGGATATCCGCATAGCCATATTTCTTCATTATCTCTTCGATATAGATATTCAGACCATCGGAGACTATTCGAATTGGGATTTCATATTCATTGCAAATTTCATGTATTCGGTGGAATCCGTCATCTATTTCGAACTGATGTGAGAAATCAACAAGCTCTGATCTGCTTGCGGTTATAAGAGCGGCTTCACCTTTCAGACACTCGATGGATGTCACCTCACGTCTTATCCAGCGCTCCACAAGTTCATGGTTCTTACCGCCGCAAAATGTCGTAAAAAACCTATTCCCGACATCCACTGTCGCTATTGTACCGTCGAAGTCTATAAACAGTTCAAATGACATTCTCAATATTTCTCCCACACACTCAGTAATATATCTTACTGTATCTTATAAGTACATTTGCTGATTGGTATTTGTTCGGAGATAGTAACATCAGGAACTTCTTATATGATTATCTCACTCAGGGCGCAGTATCATGTTGTAGACCGATGTGTCCGATACTATTTCAATTGCAGTTATTATTTGCTTATCGTTTTTCAAGCGGCAGGTCCGATAGACTTCATCTCGTCCTCCGCGCATATTGGCAAATCTCTCGCACAGTCTGTCTTTGATGAATTCTCTGGATTCCTCCCATTCATCTTCTTCTATAGACTCTGCGCGTTTACGAATCCTCTCGAAGATGGCATTTGCATCACTATTCTCAATAGATGCCAATTCCATCCGAAGTGAATCGAGTCTTTCATGAATGAAATTGGGATACTCGAACCCCTTCTCGTAAACATACGATTTGAATTTCTCTATCATCTCATCGGTAACAATCTCCGGAATCGAATCCCCATGCAGAGCTCTGTAGTCAATTGTGAATTGG
>Ga0272443_10000795_pt1 | contig 52464 bp, 50 predicted proteins | sample SSMAcet12_FD_193581 | JGI IMG/M metagenome (GOLD analysis project Ga0272443, IMG submission 193581) | Marine sediment archaeal communities from Little Sippewissett salt marsh, Falmouth, MA, United States - SSM-Acet-12 | ecosystem: Environmental > Aquatic > Marine > Wetlands > Sediment ...
ATTGATCCCCCCCACCTGCCCCGTAGGACTGCACAAACTGCGGAAATAACTTCTCTGTCTTTTCCGAATCACCTTCTGCTTGTGCAAAACGACCTTCAAACAAATCCTCCCCTATTTGCAGCTTGAGCAGATCCGCATCGTCCGCGTCCAGAATCTCGAACGTCCCGTCCAGACTCAGGTGATAGAAAAATTCCTTCAGCACCGCCAGACAAAACGAATGCACCGTCCCGATATGCGCCTTATCCAGCAGCACCAGTTGTTCCCGCAGCCGTCTATCGCTGCGTGCCCGCTTCTGTAATTGCTCCCCAATCCGCGCCCGCATCTGCGCCGCCGCCGCCTCCGTAAAGGTCAGCACCAGCAGCTCATCTATATTACACCGCTGCTCCGCCTCAGTAAGCAGATACACGCACCGCTCTGCCAGCACCGCCGTCTTACCCGACCCCGCCCCCGCCGTCAGCAGAACATCTCCCTCGACGGTCCGTATCGCCAGCTCCTGCTCACCTGTCCACTCAAACTTATCCATAAATTACCATCGATACGCTTATAAACCTTCGAACGCCCTCGGCATCTTCGCCAACAATTCCTTTACTACCTCCTCTCGCTCCGCCACAACATTCACATTCTCATCCGGATCATTTTTATGATCGTAAAGTTCCACCTGCACTATTTCCCCCTGCTTATCCGTCCAGCGTACAATCCGATACTGCTCCGTCTTCAGTGCCCTTCCATTTATTCTCCCTCTCGGATGATAACTGCGTGCCCATTCTTTGCCCGGCTGCTCCGGATCCCTCAACATTGCCACTTGGCTCTGCCCTTGCAGATCTTCTGGAACCTCCAATCCGCACAACTCCGCCAACGTTGGATAAACATCCAGTGTTTCGACCAGCCCTTGCCCTCGCTTACCCGGACTCTCCATCCCGGGCACCTTGATTATTAGTGGACTACGTGTCGCAATATCGAAATTGGTCTGCTTCCCGAACATCCCATGTTCCCCCAAATGCCACCCATGATCCGACCATAGCGCCACAATGGTATTGTCCTCTAATCCCAGCCTCTTAACCTCGTCCAGCACCTTGCCTATCTGCGCATCGACATAGCTCACGCACGCACAGTAACCATGCCGCAGCTTCTTGGCCTCTTCCTCACTGATATTCCCCGCCCCGCTGGGCCAAAGATAATGCGTAGTAACTTCAAAGCTGTTATGTATGCTGATATTCGGATCGACATTTTTAGGCGGATAATTATTTTTAGCCGTTCCTATCTTTTCACGGTCATACAAATCCCAGTACTTCTTTGGTGCATTAAAGGGCAGATGCGGCTTATATAACCCTACCGCCAACAGGAACGGCCCTCCGCGTTTCTTCAAATCGCCTAGCTGTTTTACCGCTGCCTCTGCATTGAGCCCGTCGGCATATCCCGTATCGCTCACATCCGCCGACTCATAAGGCAGTCGCGGCTCATCTTTTTCCATGCGTATAATCTTGTTGTATGCCTTACCCTTGTCATACGAAAAGAACGCCCGCCACGGTGTCCGCCACTCCCCCACCGGTGCAAACGCCAGATCCCAACTGAACGGCACCTGATATACCTTTTGTTCTTTGTCCAGCACTCCCCCCGGCTGATGGCTTACTTTACCGATACACACCGTACGATATCCATTCCTGTGAAACAGATGGGCAAAGGACGTTGGTTCTTTCGGCTCGGTTTTGAGTTTCCGCGCCTCGACCCAGCAATCCCAAGTCCATTTCATCCTCCCGGTAAGCATCGTACATCGTGACGGCCCACACACTGCCGATTGCACATAATGCCTCGTAAACAGCCTCCCCTCGTCCGCCAGCCGGTCGATATTCGGGCTGATCATCTCCTTGTGCCCAAAACATCCCAACTGCGGCCTTAAATCATCAACACATATCAACAGAACGTTATATTGCTTTTTCCCCTGTGCCCCCGCTGCCACCTTCGGCAGCAACGCCCCCAAAATACTCCCTCCAATCAATTTAAGAAACTCGCGTCTTTTGTACATCTACTTCACTCCACTTCGACCTGGCCACCAGAGTACTCTTTCCCTAACCTCTTAAGTGGATTTTAGATGAATATATGCTGCGTTTCAACCCCGGAGTTGCATACTTGATTGTAGCCGGGTTCCCGGTTTCTTCTTATTTTTTATTTAGCCCCCAGACCACGTTCTGGGGGGTCTTTTATTCTGTATTCCGTATTTTCTGCCCACGGTCAACGGTCAACCGTCCACGGTCCACGATTATTGTTCTCCTGGCTCCTGACTCCTATTCATTCCGTAATTCGTATTACGTATTACGTATTACGTATTGCGTATTGCGTATTGCGTATTGCGTATTGCGTATTGCGTATTGCGTATTGCGTATTGCGTATTGCGTATTGCGTATTGCGTATTGCGTATTGCGTATTGCGTATTGCGTATTGCGTAATAATAGCCCCTTGCGTCAGCGGGGGGTCTCTTTCTTAGCCCATGATGTAAAACAGGTCCCCGCGCAGAGCCTGCCCCCGACTCCGATCGGGGGCGGGGATCAGGGGGTCTTTCTTTACTCATCTACCCATATACTCATATACTCATATACTCTTGCATCCGACTAACACCTTTCCCAGTCAATTCCGCTCACAAAGACAACCAGTCTTTGATAGTATATTGAACTTATACTAATAACCACTAAACCTATAGTTATTTTATACTAGCAACAGAACTGCTTCGCCCCTTGGCGCCTTCGCGCCTTTGCGTGAAAAATATATTGATTTTACTCATTTACCCATTTACTTGTCTACTCGTTTACTGCCTTCTTCGCCCCTTTTGCGTGAATATAATTTTAATCCTTATTCTCTTGTTTGGATATTTCAAATTTTGAGCCTTTGAATTTGTCTCGGATTTCGATATTCGAATTTCGGATTTTATATAGTTCTAATCTGTGAAAATCCGCCGCTTCAGTGTCACTTGTCTCGCCGACTTGTCCTCCGTAGCCTGAGGCGAAGGTGAAAGCTTCAAAGCGAAGGCGGATCCGTGTTCTATTCTTTTTAAATAGTGACTCCCCATCGGCCCCCATTCATTTCATATAAAATATACCACACATTTCATAAAAAGTCAAACAGTTTCCGTAAAAACCCACTCACTTTTTTGCAAGAAATTCTAAGAAAACCCAAGAATCTAGAACCTTTCCCAATAATTTCCCAAAATCTTCCCGCCCAAAATTAAGGACTTACGTTCATTTCCCCCCGCCTAATATAAGCACTTACGTCTGTTTTTATTCTCTTTATATGTTCCTTCCCCAGATCAATCAAACTTCTGCCAAAGCCTCCCTTACTACTTGAAAAACCGATAGTTATAGGACCCTCCCCGAAAATAACCCTAAACCATATTTTTCACGAACGATCCGGATAAATTCTGCTAAATCTGCAAACTATGGCCTTGCCAACTAGTTATAGAAACGTTACAATCCCGCATGAATATTGATCTTTTGCCCCTCAGTGGGGGAAGATAAAACCGAAAGGGATCAGTTCGTGATATTAAACTCAGTTTTAGGGTTATTTTCGCTGGATATGGGCATTGATCTAGGGACTTGCAATACCTTGGTCTGCGTACGTGGCGAGGGAATTGTACTGAATGAACCCTCGGTCGTAGCTGTCCGCAAAGGTACCAACCGGGTTTTGCAGGACGGCAATGCTGTTGGCCTGGTAGCCAAAGAGATGCTGGGCAAGACACCGGGGTCAATTTCCGCGATCAGGCCACTAAAAGACGGGGTGATCAGCGATTTTGAGATTACCGAAGCGATGCTGAGTTATTTCATCCGCAAAGTGCACGGCCGACGTGGTTTGGTTAGGCCGCGGGTAGTGATAGCGGTGCCATCGGGAATTACAGCGGTGGAAAAACGGGCCGTTCTGGATTCGGCCGAGCGAGCAGGAGCCCGCAAGGTATATCTGGTTCAGGAACCGATGGCGGCCGGGCTGGGAGCCGGGCTGCCGATAACCAATCCGACAGCATCTATGATCGTGGACATCGGCGGGGGCACAACGGAAGTGGCGATCATGAGCCTGGCCGATATCAGTGTGCGCGAGTCGGTACGGGTGGCCGGGGACGATATGGATGAGGCGATCATCAATCACCTAAAACGAACATACAATCTGCTGGTCGGTGAGCCCCGGGCGGAAAAAATCAAGATTGAGATCGGTTCGGCCGCACCACTGGAGCAAGAGCTAACCATGGAAATAGCCGGGCGGGATACCATTTCGGGGCTGCCACGGAAAATCGTGATTACCAGTGAAGAAATACGCGAATCCCTGAAAGAACCGATTTCGTCAATCATAGATACGGTAACGGCCACGCTCGAACGAGCGGAACCGGAACTGGCGGCCGATTTGATTGAAAACGGCATCTGTCTGGCCGGCGGCGGGGCGTTGTTGCGACGGCTGGATGTGGTACTGGGTAACGCCACCGGATTGCAGGTGCGGGTGGCGGAGGATCCGCTCTCCTGTGTGGCACGCGGTACAAGTGTGTATCTGGAGAACCTGGAACTCTGGAAGGATACGCTGGAGTCGGACGATACGAATTTGTAAAAAAAAGTAAAAAGGTAAAAGCGAACGCGTGGGCTGGTTCGACAAGCTCACCACTAGATGGTTCGACAAACTCACCACAGCTTGAGCCCCACCCTACAAAGGTATTATTTTCGATGCCAGGGACGGCGAAACAATCGAAGGAACGATAAACCGGTGGGCGAGAAAACAACATGGTCAGGTGGCCACAACAGAAAATCCCCAGTCAGCAGATCTTCACTTATCTGATGATCGCAGCGATGGTGTGTCTGTTGATCCCCGAGCGTTTTACTAACAAACTTGATCATCTTCTTTCATTTCTAGTAGGACCACTTAGTCAAAGCAGCCGGGAAGGATCGTTGGCGGTAAGTAACGCCCTGCGGCAGCGGCAGCAACCGACTGTCAACTTTGAAGAATATCAGAAACTGCTCAACAGGAGTCAAAGAGAACAGCGGGAATTAATAAACCTCAATCAGCAAGTCGATCACCTCAAGGAAATGACCCTACGCTTAACCGGAGTAAAACAGCAGTACGGTCTGGAACGGGTAAAGCTGGTTGCGGCCCATATTACCGGCAGTGACAGCAGCAGTCTGCGGGAGATTAAAAAACTGGACCAGGGCTCAGCCGAAGGGGTGCAGGCGGGGCAACTGGTTTTGGCATGGTCCGATTCCGGCGGATCAGATGCCGGAAAATCAAACGATAAGACGGAACTCTACCAGAAAGCTTTGCAGGGGGCGGTGGTGGGTAAAATCATAGATTCGGCCAGAGATACAAGCAGTCTGCAACTATTAAGCGATCCGGGCCTGCGCATGAAAGTGGTGCTGATGCCAAATCCAGGGCGCAAAGAAAAATGGCAGGCGGAAGGATTACTGCAGGGGGAAGGCTTGGGGAGGGTGACAGTTACCAAAGTACCCGCGACGGCTGAATATACGATCCGACGGGGTGATGTGGTGCTGGCTCTGCCGGAAGCAAAAATACTGCCGGTGGCCATGCTGATAGGCTGGGTGCAAAGCTGCCAACCCGAGGAACAAAATCCCGTGTTATGGCAGATACAGGTAAGACCGGCGGTAGAGCTGCATCCCCTGCGAGAAGTCATTATCATAAAACCATAATGCACCAAAGTATCAGCCGATTTTCGTGAGACTTTAATTGGTTTTTGTATAATATACCACAGCGCGATAGAAATTGGACTCGATCCTAGGAACTTATTTGAAGAAGTTGCCAAAATACCAATGTTAATTGGATTATATCAAAAATCACAATTAACGATACAAAGATTCTATAAATCAGGTTTAAATATCTCCATTTCCACACAATAACTGGAATTACAAACACCCCAAGCAAAATACTTATTAGCCAAATTATCGTGTAAGACTTATTGTCTACCATAGAAACATTGCCAAATGCCCAACTGATAACTACCAAAAAAAATACATATCAAACTAACAATGAAGTTGGTGGAATTTTTATTTTTTTTCATAAGGAGTTAACTTTCGCACTTTTTGAAGGCATTGGAGCCGTTCAATGAAAACCCAAGTTTTGGCAAAAAACATGCCGACATTCCGATATAGGAACTGGAAAAAATATTCTTATATCGCAGGAGGTCGGCATGGATGCTATCCTCATAACGGCATAGGACGCTTGGGTCAACTTTTTCTTGGAACATTTACACTTCCCACCGGTCAGGTGTTTGCTCGTCTGCTGACCGGCAAGGAAAAGGACGACTTCTTCTTTACCACCGACCTGACTATGAAGCCCGCCGAGGAGATCAGCTACTTTGCCGGCCGTGCTTGATTGCGGTCGGAGAGCAATCCTCTCCCGTGATGACGAGTCCCCTCTGTACCAAGAATCCAGTCACGAAGGCATCGCCACAGCCCAGTTCCAACAAGCAATTACCGCTTTGGGGGAAGCCGTCCCAAGCGAATAACCGTTCGAGATCCGGGTCGCAAGGATTCCCGGCCTTGTGTTGGTAGAAGGGAAGGCCATCAGTATGTACTTATCTATAGCAGTGTTCTTCGAAAAGATAATTCTTCATCTAGGCAAGGGTCCTCGCTATTTCAGCGCTTAGGCAAAATAACGTTGAACGTGACCGGCGTCAGTCCGGTTAAGCCTACTCCCCAACCCGGAATTCTGTCACATTGGACTGAAGTGTCCCTTTCCAGAAGTTCATCAATTTTATTCCCTCCATGTCGCCTTTGATCCACCGTGCGCCTTTGCCTGTGAGTTCTGAGCGGACACGATATTCCCCGGGTTTCAGGTCGAGTCGGAATTCCTTTGCTTTGGGACACCAAAAGTTGCTTAAACTCAGCCTCAGTGTGTATGCCGAGCCGGCACGAAGAGGTACCACATAATCATCTGCCCGCCCCGCTATATTCCTGTCGGAGAAGTGAAGCTCTCTGGATTTCCCATCGAGGTCAATTAAAATCAAGCGAATTGCGTTAGGCAGGAGGATTCTGCCATTGGCGAGCATCATGCCCAGGTTCAACATTGCGTCCTTATCGCCGACATTCTCAAGTGTGACACGGAATATCGGAATTCCCTTCGCTTTTTTGGGGGTAATGGCGATGATTGACATTTTCAATTCAACGCTACTTGCTTGTGGATCGGACCGTATAGACGTCTGTGTCTCTCCGGCGGCCAGAAGAAATAACGTGCTGACCGCAACAAGAAACAGCAGGATGATGAAAGTCTTGTGCGATTTCATGTGTGCTTGCCTAATGTTTTTCATATTCACCTCTAACGTAAAGCACAGGAGGCCCGCAATCGCGTAGCGATTAAGGGATTTCCTGGAGCGATTTGTTCGGCTTCTCTTTTGAAAACTATTTGTTCCGAAATATCAATTGAAGGGATGCAAGATGATCCTCTAGTGCTTTCCTTCGCTCTACTGTATTAGCGGTCACTTCAAGAATCACTCGATACTTCTTTTTCATTTCATCATTTCGGGCGGGGAGATAAACAGTGCAGTCACTATTAAGATGATATTTATCTGACCAGCGGCGCCAGATAACCGATTGGTTGGCGATTGTTCCTGAGTCTCTCCTGATTTCAGTGAATCCTGGATCCTTTGCTAGATCAGCATCCGGACGGCTACCGTACCAATCTTCACCTACTGTGATGTTTAAGGCTGATTGTTCGTCCTCCGGATTGAGCATATAGGAGGTTTCATTTTGTTCGTTTGGTAAAGCAAGAACCCAGTAATCACGGTCAAGCACAACATGTACACTCGGATGTCCATCTAACAAAAAAATGAAGCCCTTGTCTCCAAACGTTGGTGCATCTCTCAAAGCGCTCTTGGGCCTCAAAACCCTTGATGAAACACCAAGCTTTCCGAGAACGAGTTGTGCCTCTCGTTCAGAATAGCCATCAATTCTGTCAGTGGTGCATCCGGCTAGCACTAGTACCAGCATTAGGAATAGCCATATGCGACTAACTATGTTAGACATTCGTTACCTCTCACTTAACGACAAGCTCTGGGGCCGAGGGCTCGCCCGAGGTCACTAAAAGCGATTGGTTATGCAAATTACAGCTTACTTATTTTGTTACCATTGACATGCCAGTGGCCACTAGCTGTTGCTACATATATTTCTTTGTTGTATCTAAGAGACGCATACACATGAAATTCAGTTGGGTAATCTGACAGCAAATGACTCGTAGTAGCAGCTACTGTTTGGGCTCCAGGCGGAAGATTTGGTACAGAAAGAATGTGACAGGTTTTGGTAGATACTATTACCTTTTCACCAATAACTTTGTAGTGTCTTCCCAACACAATGTCTTTGGGGTTCTCAGATTCACCAATAAAATAGACAATTACTCCTTCTGGCGAATCGACTACTATAGGCTTATAACTCAACTGGGAACAAAAATCGGAGATAGCGGCTTTGGCAACCGCAATTGCATCATGTTTTATTCCCTCTTGCTGTTTCTTGTAAGCATCATAAAGCATTTGACCATTTAAACTAGCCTCATTCAGCACAGACCTATTTAACTCGGAAACCGCAGAATTCTGTGTACACCCTCCCAAAAAACCTATTAAGCAAACTAATACGACAATGTTAACCAAGTACTTCATAACCATCCCATTCCATTTTGAGGCATAACGCCGCGGCTAATGGGACGCGAGCGAAGCGAGCGGTCCCGATTGAGCCACTTGTTATAACTAGTCTGTGTTAGTTGATTCTCTTCCAAACAGACCAGATCTTAATGCTGGTTACGTTTTTTACTGTCAGACCAACTGCCATAGCTTGGTCCATCAGTTGCTGAATGTGTTCAGAATAACTGGGATATTCATGTTTGATCTTATCAAGGCGTACCTTTTCACCTCCAGAAATTTTAGCTTCACGAAGTACTTCTTTATCAAGGGACGAATAATAACCAGAAAGTTCCTCTACATTCTCAGGCGAAATAGAATCAAGTATAGCCTGTGGGTTTTGCTCATATTCTTCTTTGGATACAGATAAACCATATGTGGTCGGTTCAGAAGTTATTGTTCCGATCTTTTTGTATCCTGTATCAATCAACTGTTGCTCAGTCTCAGTGGTAAATACAGCCTTCGATGATTTATCGTGCTTGCTGATCGCCTCATAAAACACTCTTGACTGTGAGGCACATCCGGAAAAACTAATAATAAGTATTGATACAATAAGTAGCTTGCAATGGCGCACCATTAATGATTTCAATATATGTCTCCTTGTAGTGGTGATAACAAGGTATTGTATAGTTTTTGTTGTTAATATCCCGAATTATATCACACTAATTCAACTTGACAACATAATCTTAAAAATATATCACTTTGCATAACCATCTAACAAGAGAGCGTTACGTTAATATTAATAAGTACACATAGGCTAACAAAATTGTGCGTCGGTTTGAAGAGTCTTGTAAATAATATTAGAACACCTGTGCTAGCATCTTTAAAACACTTATTGATAAAGTACTTATGAGCTTCAATCTTGCTTATTGCCGTTCTTAGCATCTTCGCACATCGGTTCTGCAACACTAATTGACCGTAATACCAGCGCGTTTGCATTTTTGGCACGGTCCCCAAAGACCATCTTTGAGTCGATCATACCTTTGTAAAAGATTTTTTTATTTTTTTGATGATGGTGAGGAGATGGCGACGCCATCAATAAATCTCACCAGCACCGGGGCGGCTTGGTAATTCTTTCCGGTCGTGCCTCCTGCGCAATCGACAAATGAGAACACCACACCGACCGGTTGCCCATTGAGTTCGTCAGCTCTGGGCCAGTCGCCGTCGTCACGTGTGGTACCGGTACTGCTGGGCTGGAGCTCGAAGTGAGCAACCAGTTTCCTATCCACCGAATCGGCAGCGCGTATAACAACCGACCTGTCCCGCTTGGGCGTCCTAAATGCGATCCAGGGCTCGGGCTGAGTTTCAGGATAAGCGTAGAAGAGCTCCGGGCCCTGGTCCCCGAATGCAGACATTCCGCCGAAGATACGGAAGATATTGGTCTTGACGGTCGATCCTTCGTTGGCGGGTCTTACTAACTCAGTCGCTTTGAGTTCGCCGCGCGTATCACCCAGTCCTTGTGTTCCGCCGAGCAGGGGAAAATATGTCTCCCCAACCTGGTAAGGGGTCCTGTTGTCAATGTTCAAACTAAACAGAGCTCCACCATCGGTCAGATCAATGGTTTGAGTAACGGATGCTTCGTACGACTCACCCAGGTAATTCTTGAGTGGACCGTTCCACCTCAGTACGAGCTTATTGTCCTGGGTTTTCACTGTTGTGAGCTTTTGCTGGCATCCGATGATCCAGTTCGCCTCGATCGTCTGCCATGGTTCTTTGCCGGGCAGGGGAAAGGCGAACTTCCAGCTACCGGCGAGCCGGGGCTCCAGGATCAGGTCTATTCCGGTCTTCTTATCCTGCAATCGAGTTACCGAGCCGTTCTCGCGACTAATCTCGACCAGAAGGTTATCATCTGCAATTCGCACGTACCTGGCCGGGTCGAATGGGGGCAGTTTGGGAGACGGCGTGGTAACATCCGCTGGTAGATCTGCGGTACATACATCATCGATGCAAAGCATGGAGTACGATGGTTGATCAGCGTCGTCCACCGCCTGAACATATACCTGTTTACCTTTATGCTTAGTGCCGTCCAGAAATACGGATACGAAACAGGTTGTGTTCGGAGCGTAAACGCGGTCAATCTCAGTGCCGTCGGCTAGGTTTAGGGTAACGTAGTTCCACTGACGCGGCTTGCCGGTGCCATGAATCGAGGCCCAGCCCGAGATCAGCAGTTGTACACCATCTTTGTCCAGCAGAAATGGCTTTGACGTCAGTTTACCGGTTGCAGCTTCACCTGTATTACCGCTCCACGCCCAGGAACGACCATGCCAGCCACTGTAATACTGTCGTGAGTCGTCGGCGATGACCCAGTTCGATTCTGCGGTCCAGCCGGCGAAGTCACCCGTCTCAAAATTACCGTTGGGAACGCTGGATATTCCGGAAGATTCAGAAGCTATGGACGGCTCATAAGGACTTTTAGCATCATCCGGAACGGAGGTCAACTCTTCCACAAACACGATTCGTTCGGCCGGCACTTCGATAAGGGCCGGCAGCTTTGCTGTATAGTTCTTGGTGGCAGGTGTGTGCACGCGAACGGCGCCGCCCTGCGTATCGCTGAACTTTTCAATAATCTGCTTCTGCTTTTCCATGCTCGAATTAGTAAGGATGCAGGCACGCAGAGCGGTACGGCGGTTACGAAAAACGTTGTAATCGATACCCTGGGCCGGCTCACCTGCCAACGTCATGCCATCGTGGCCCAAGACTTCGCCAAGAAAGACCGTTTCCTGGAGCTTGTCTTGGATGCACTTGACGTCCCGGATATAGTCATTAAGGCCCTCCAGAGGTTTCCAGTCCATCCCGCGAGAAAAATCCATGGGCGCGAGCATAATTGCATGACCGTTTCTGACCGCGTTGTTGACGCCCAGGTAGTCAAAGGCTTCCGTGATCGCAAGGGTCTCGACGTTCTCCGGAAAAACGCAGCGCGTCATACGCTGGTTGCCGACCCACCAGGTAGCGCCGCCAAACTGTAACACACGGTCCCAGTTGCATTCAAACGACATGGCCCAATCGGGGTTATGTTTACGGCAGGCGGCCATCACTTCCTTGGAAAGCAGGATCGCGCCCTCCCAGGTGGACGTGTCGGGGCTCATCGGCGAATCGGGATTGTACGAAATAGCCGCGGGGAACATCTTGTCAACGTGGACACCGTCGGCGCCAATCTTCGCAAGTGCTTCGAACTGGTCCGTGATGATCTTGCGGAATTGCGGAAAACCCAAGTCCGCCCAGGTCTCCAGCTTCGGGTGCCCCATTCTGGCCCAAAGCGTGCCCATGCCCCAACCGGTGTTCCAGGTTAAACCGCCATCAGATTTCCACTCGCGGTACTTATGCAATTCATTTTTATACCAGTCAGAGCTGATCATCATCGGCTGATAGTTGACGAAGAAGAAAACCTTAAGGCCCATCTCATGGCAGGTGCGGATACCGTCTTCAAGTTCTTTCCACGTTCCCAAACGAGGGTCGGAGATATAATAAGGATAGCCGTTGTCGTGGCCGCCCACCTGCCAACCGCTGATCTGTACCGCGTTAACGCCGTGATCCCTGGCGCATTTCGCCCAGCGCGGGATGTCCTTGAACGTGTAGTTAATCGTGCCCTCGGGAAGCATAAACATGGTCATCAAAAAAACAGATTGTCTGCGGATCCAGTCGGTTTTGAGGTCCGCAAGGCCAAACGTGCTTTTAAAGAACTCCCGGTAAACGCGACCTGCCGCGTGCCAATCGCCGTTAACGATTTTCATAACAACTTTAGAGCCGTCAAAGGATCCTCCGGGCGGGGTAAACGGATTGTGCTGAATGCAAGCGAAAACGTCCTTGATATCCTTCCCGGCAAATTCATGAAAGCGATAGCATTTATAGCGAGCGATCTCATCGTGGGAAGCAAAGTAGAGCGATTTCCCAGCGGCTGCACTCTGGACGCAGGTAAAAGACATACTTATTCGCCCCGGATAGGCGAACATGACGGAATGGAAAGGCGACTCGATCTTTGTGACCATTCCCTTATCGCTTCTGCCTATGATTGGAGCCCAGATTACTCCATCAGGCGGCTGCCCCGGCGCGCCGAATCTGGAGAGGCCCCCAATTATCGGATACCAGGCTTCCCGAATTATGTTTTCGGTGTGGTTGTCCAGATGCAAGGTGAACTCCAGAGTATTACCGGTAAGCTTTACGTCCATGCGCACGGTAATCTTGTGTTCCGCGCCGGCGGTGTCCTTGAGAGGTCCGTTCCAGGTTAGTGAAAGACCATCGGAAGTTCTTTTTACACTGGAAAGTTTCTGGTGTTTGCCAATAATCGTTATCTTTTTCTTGTCCGGCTTGAGTACGATCAGGCGGAAATTTTCCGCCAAGACTGGCGCGGAAGTCAAGTCGATACGACTGGATTTGTCGAGAATGCGGGTGATTGTTCCGAAGACAGGCTCGATACTCAGCGACACCTGATCGTTTTCGCACACGATGGGTGCATCAGCTGCCTGAGCAAATGAACCGCTCATGCTCAGCTCAGATAAAACAAAAAACAACAGACAAAGAAAAAGCCATTGTTTATCCATAACTGTCATTTCCTTTCTGAAATATTGGCCACTCAATCGCATGTATAGCCATGCAATTATCAATGAAAAAAAACAAAAAGGGCCTATGGATGCCGATAACTGGTTTTTAATATTTTTCGGGGGTTTGCCCGAAATCAGCCAAAAATATGAACGGCCGTTAGAAGGCCCTTTAACAGGCGATAAGCGCAATATAAAACTGCGAAAGTTAAACAGCAGTATAATGTGGTATTTTATAGATAGCAATCATTTCATCGCTATTAGTGAAAACTATGCGAGTCGGGTTGAAAATTATGACATAATTGCAAGACAGGGCCTAAAGCAATGTGAACAAAAAACATGCGTAGTGCATGGAGCAGGTGATCAGTAGAAGTGCAAAAAGAGAACAGGTGAAAATCAGAAAATATAAAGGGTCGAAAGGAGACCCTTTAACGTCTGTTTTTAACGGGTGAAGGGGGAATAGGCATATCCGGACCACTGGACGCCGGCGTTGTTGGAAAACTCCAGCATATTTAAACGCACACCGTGGGCAAAAATGGCAATGACACACAGGGCGATATTAAGTGCGTGGCCGAAAATGATTACCGGGGCGGCACCGAACCAGGTGGCCGAGGGAGCCATAGCCGCGCCTAAGCTATTGAAGGCCGAGGCGATATAATAGCTCGCCAGGCCCACAGCCATCAGACGGATATAGCTCATGGTATCCGAAAAGGTACCCAGCATGGGCAGCAGAGAAGAGGCAAGTCCGACACCTATCATCTTAAGAGGATTCCAACTCGGAGCGGTGCAAAAGATAAACAGACACGCGCCACTTATCAGGGCGGCGTAAACAAGATTCATAGGTATGGGCAAACCCTGGGGACCGAAAAACAAAATCCAGATGATACCCAGCATTCCTGAAAGGAACAGGCACCAGCCTATTTCAGCCAAGCCTTTGGGGTTAGGTAAAAATGCCAACGCTTGGCGCAGGTGGGCGAGTACCAGGTGCAGAGCGCCAAACAACAGACTAATTTTGATAAACAGGGCCCGGGCCTTATCGGGGTCCACGTCCCAAAGCGGCGCCAGGGTGATCATAGTTTTGCCAACCGCGGACCAGAAGCCGCTGCCTGTCTGCATAGCCGCCACATCGGCTACTTTATCGCCAGCGACAGTCTGGGTAAATCCACCCGCCAGGGCAATCTCGTTAGGAGTTACGCCAAAGAAGTTGGCAGTCAATATGCCCCAAATCATCGTACAAGCACCGATGATCATCAGCAAATGCGTTTTTTCTTTGCCGGCCGCGGCGGTCATCTTACGGTAAAATATTATGGCCGGCAGTAAAAAGACCAGTCCATAACCGGCATCGCCGATCAACATGGCGGCAAAGACCGGCAGGGCAACCATGAAAAACGGCGCCAGGTCAATTTCTTTATAACCGGGCAGGGTGCCCAATATATCAAAAAGTCCCTGAATCGGTTTGGCCCAGACCGGATAGGTAATGGCGGTAGGGGGTTCTTCATCATGGTCGGGCGTTAAAGTCTGAAAACCAATGGAAATGTCGGCCTGGTCTATTTGCTGAGCTAATTTTTTATGATTCTTTTGAGGGATCCAACCCTGCAGGGCAAAGAGATTATCATCGGCCCAGCCACTGCGGGTCGCGATCGTGAGCTTGATATTATCCTGAAGCTGGTGTAATTTTTCCTGTATAACAGGGATCAGATTCGCCAACTCGTTTAACTTATTCTGATTTTCCTTGAGCTTTTGATCTATTTGAGCAGCTTCGGCAAGCAGTGAAGCTCTGTCCTGGGTGGGCAGAGGAATTAGTTCGGACGAGTCCGGCAGCTCGGCTGCTTCGGGGCGGTCGATCACAGCGATCAGAGAGCGTTTGTCAGCCAGCACGGTTATAGGCTGGACACACTCGGCCTGAACCTGATCGATCTGTTCGGTTGCTATAGAGAAAAATTCAACCATGATACCGGCATTGTTTAGCTGTTCAAACTGTTCCAGCCGAATATCTCCCCAGATTTTGTTTTGTTCTACCTGTTGATACAGCCCGGAAAGCTTTTGAGTCAGTTCCGCCCCTTCGCGCTGGATGCGCAGGGTTTGGGTGGCGGCATCTTCCGGATCGATCTGGTTGGCAGTGGGCGCAGGGCTTTGGCCTTCAAGGATTTGCAGGGCACGTTCCAGTCGTTCAGCCTGGGCGATCGCTTTTTCGTCGGGGACCGCCTTTGCAGCATCCACGGGCATAAGGTGAACCACACCCCACTTGCCCAACATTTCCATGAGCTGGTCCCGATCTTCGTTACGGGCCACCAGATAAATTTTCTGCATTTTCTCAATCATTAAGCAACCCTCTGTTGACCATCCTTGTGCTGATTCTGCTGTTTTTGAGCTTCGAGCTTTTCTAACTTACCCTTGGCGATCTTGGCCCGGCCTACAGCCGCGGTCATCTCGTCGCCCAGTTGAATGCGTATCACCCGGATCGCTTCCTGAGCTTCGGGGATCTTGACCTTGTCAAACAGATTTACCCTCTGAATAATTTTGGTGAGCTCTTTTTGGATGAGCTCGTATTGTTGGTTTAGAACATTCACCCTGGCTTTACAGCTACTGATACTGCGGAGGTCCAGCAAAGCCTGATCGACCCAAGGGGGCGTGGCAAAAAGACTATAGGAGACCTTGGGGAAGGTAATATCTTCAAAAACCGGGATGTTCACACCGGCGATATTGGCGTGGGAAGTTTTTACTTCCTCCGGTTCGGCCAAGCCATTGAGATCAACGCCACAGGTCTGGCGCATTACCGTACTATAGGTGTTGAATTTAGCACGGGCCGTTTCTTCTTCAGCGTGGGCGGCACGGCGTTCCTTTTCAATCTGCCGCATGGAAGTTTGCAATTGCTGCTGCTTTAGCTTGAGCATGGGCAGATACCGTTCGAAGCGTGCCAAGGCATCACGGTTGCGTTTTAATTCCGGTCGGGTTAGTTTTATTTTCTTTGCCATAGGCTAAGTATTCTATTGTTTACTCTTAATCGGTGACTTCCACCAGAGATTTGGTCCAGTGTTTCTCCAGGATATTACGACGGATGCCCACCTCCGAGGGCTCAAAGATTTCGGCCAGGATTTCCCAGCAGCGATCCAGAGCGTCGAAAAGGGGAATGTTAACCGAGAGGTCCATAATCCGTCCTTCGAAGACCTCTCCATACTTGAGTAGTTTCTTGTCCCAGTTGGACATCTCAAATCCCATGTCTCGTTTTTCGCGGCTTTCCCGGCAGAGGGCATAAAGCTGAATACAGGCGTTCATGATGGCCCGATGATCGTCACGGGTATCGCCGTTAACCTGTTGCTTCAAACGCGAGAGGGAACCAAACGGTTCGATGCGGCCGTTACGCAGATAAAACTGTCCCTCGGTAATATAACCGGTATTGTCCGGTACGGGATGGGTAACATCATCGCCGGGCATGGTAACACAGGCCAAAACCGTTACGGAACCGGCCCCGTCAAAGTCCACCGCTTTTTCATAACGTCGGGCCAACTGGGTATATAAATCACCGGGATAGCCCCGGTTGGAGGGGATCTGTTCCATAATGATGGATATTTCTTTGAGGGCGTCGGAAAAGGCCGTCATGTCGGTCAGCAGAACGAGAACACGCTTATCCTGCAGGGCGAATTTCTTCGCCACAGCCAGACACATATCCGGCACGAGCAGACATTCCACGGGCGGATCGGCGGCAGTGTGGACGAACATAATTGTTCGGCCCAGTACGCCACCATCATCAAAAGTCTGTCTAAACTTGAGATAATCGTCGTGACGAAGGCCCATGCCTCCCAGTATGATAATATCCGCATTGGCCTGCAGACCCACGCGAGCCAGTAACTCGTTGTAAGGTTCACCGGCTACGGAGAATATGGGCAGCTTTTGAGACTCTACCAGCGAGTTGAAGATATCGATCATGGGGATGCCGGTATGGACCATCTGATCGGGCATACGACGTTTGACAGGATTAACGGCAGGCGAACCGATATCCACACTTTCCGCTTCGACGGGCGGACGCTCATCGCGCGGGCGGCCGGCTCCGTCAAATATTCTGCCAAAGAGCTCTTCGGTGAAGGGCACCTGCATAGGTCGGTGCAGGAAACGCACCTTGTCACCGGTGGAAACTCCCTGAGTACCGGCGAAGACCTGCAGAGAGACCTGGTCTCCATTTAAATGAATTACCTGAGCCAGCGAGTTGCCCCGCTGGGTGGTAATCATAGCCAGCTCATCGTAGCCTACTCCTTCTGCGGTTACTGTAACAACGTTACCCGCAATCCGTGTGATTTCATCATAATAAGTACGCATATTTCCAGGTTCCTTAATTAGATCATCACGTTAAAAATGGTATTTTTTTCAGTTTCACTGAGTTGTTCGCCATGGTTGACGATAAAACTTTCGATCTCCGCCAAGATTTTTTTGTAATCTTCGCTGTCGGTGGCGGTGTAGTTCCAGTTGCGGAAAAGATCGGAAATTTCAAAGATGGTTTTCCGGGCCATCTCCTTATCTTCGAATTCGAATTCCATTTTTAGAATTTCGAGTATCTTATCAAACACAAACTTTTGACGTTCCGCGGGCGTGGCGGCGTCCACGGGATCAAAGGCGTTTTGCTGCAGGAAGCAGTTGTCGAAGAAGTCCGCCTTCAAGGCGACAGTCACATCTTCCACCGAGGTGCCTTCCTCGCCCACAACCGTCATCATCTGACGAATCTCATTACCCCGACGGAGTAATTCGCGGACAAAGTCAACCTTTTCCTGCTCGATAATACCCGAATATTTGCTCCAGGATTCCAGCGGATCGATGGCCGGATAGCGGCGGGCATCGCTGCGGGCGCGGCTCAGGCCGTGAAAAGCTCCGACCACTTTCAGGGTGGCCTGAGTTACGGGCTCTTCGAAGTTACCACCGGCGGGACTGACTGTTCCTCCGATGGTAAGTGTGCCAATTTTGCCGTCCTTAAATTCGATGGCGCCGGCCCGCTCGTAGAAGGCGGCGATCCGACTTTCCAGATAAGCAGGAAAGGCCTCTTCACCGGGAATCTCTTCCAGACGACCGGAAACTTCACGCATGGCCTGAGCCCAGCGGGAAGTGGAGTCGGCCAATAGCAAAACATTCAAACCCATCTGCCGGTAATATTCGCCCAAGGTGGCGGCGGTATAAACCGAGGCCTCCCGGGCCGCTACCGGCATAGCCGAGGTATTACAAATAATAATGGTACGTTCCATCAGGCTGCGGCCTGTACGTGGGTCGCTCAAATGCGGGAACTCCCGCAGGGTCTCCACAACTTCGCCCGCCCGTTCGCCACAGGCTGCGACAATTACAATGTCAATCTCCGCATGACGGGAAGTTATTTGTTGTAATACGGTTTTACCCGCTCCAAAGGGACCGGGGATGCAATAGGTACCGCCGCGAACCACGGGGAACATAGAATCGATAATACGTACCCGACTGACCATGGGGTCGGTGGGCAGGATGCGGCGGCGCGATACGTTCAGGGGAAGTTTAATGGGCCAGGTCTGCTGCATGGTGACGGATTGTTTTTGGCCGGCGGAGTTAGTTAATACCGCAACTTCGGTTTCGATGTTGTGGGAACCACCGTCAATGATTCGCTCAACCGTCCAGGCCCCTTGTAAGGTAAAGGGAGCCATTATATGATGCTTAAATATACCTTCCGGTACCGTGCCCAGACAACTACCTGCGCTAACGACATCTCCTATCTTGGCTGTCGGAGTAAACTCCCAGGTGGTGTCTGTGGGCAGGCCGTGGATATAATGACCGGGAACCAGGAAGAAACCAATCTCCTCGGCCAGTTTCGGGAGGGGATTTTGCAGACCGTCATATATCTGGCCCAACAAACCCGGTCCCACCACGACCGAGAGCATCTCCGTCTGGAACTCGACGGGGTCTCCGACCTTCAGGCCGCGGGTTTCTTCGAATACCTGCAGATCGATACGCTTACCACGCACGCGAATCACTTCACTGAGTAGTCGAGCTCCGTCCTGACGGATGCAGTAACCGATCGAATTTTGGTACACCACTTCCTGCGACTCGGCTGCTACCAGATTTCCAAAGACTGCGATAATTTGTCCCTTCACTGGATATTCCTTTCAAAAAGACGCCAGCGTCAAAAGTAATTTGATGTCTCTAGTTTTGAGCGTTGACATTACTTTTAAGCCATTTCCTGAACTTTTAGCGTTTGCAACAAAAATGTCAATCTGAGCCCTTGGGCTCTTTTTGGGCTAAACGATGCCAACGGTTCAACAGCGACAATCTGACTGCATAAGCAACCAACTCATCGTCCTTAAAACTGAACCAGGCGTCATGATCCTGTAACCAATCCCAGCGACCCTTATCCAGAACCCGTTGGCCTTCCAAGGGTGTAGGAGCCGCCGCCCATTCATTGAGTAGTCCGGTGAATTCCTCTTCCTCCGGGCCCGAGAGATCGCGACTGACCAGATAATCGTCGGGGTTAAGTTGCAGCGCCTGGGCCCGGGCCACAGCCAGGGCATTACGCAGGGCCAACTCATAACCCACCCAATCTTGTAAGAATTTAATCCCCCGACGGCGGGCAAAACCGGCGACATACCCATAGTAACCAGCCCAAAGATCGTCGGCGGGCACGTGCCGATCGACACGCGGTGCACAAGAGATGAGATAATCCGGTAAAGGTTCTTCATTGCGAGCCTGGGAGTCGCTTAGAACACAAAGGTCCAATTCGGTAATCTCGCCGGCCAAAAAAGCCTGATGCTGAAGAAGATCATCACTTAAAAAGACCGTCTTGAGCAACTTTACCTTGGCGGGTTCTTCTCGGAGATGTTCCAGCAGTTCCAAAGGAGTAAGAGGCGGGAAGGCGCCCAATTCTCCCAGGGACGGCAATGCGGTAATGAGAAAATAATTTTGCCCTGGCATTATGAAATTTCCTGAGTTTCCTTAGCGTGCATTACTTCATTGAGCAGACTGCGCAGTTCAGGGGTAACTAGTTCCGTTAAAATTTCCACCACCGAATCGACAGTCACCTCGACGGTGGCATCGGTTACTTTATATTCGAAGCCTGCCTGAGCAAGAGTGCCCTTAACATCGATGGGAGTATCGGCATTCTTCACAGAGTTGCGCAGCTCGTTGATGGTTCTTTCTGCTAACTGCTTATGCAACTCGGGAGTAAGATTGATTTTTATCTGGCGGATATTTTCGCTATCAGCCCGAGTGTACTGCTGCACAATCTCATGCAGGAGAGAACTTATAAAGTTCGGATCTTTCAGATTCGGTTCGATCGATCCGGTAACAACGACTTGCAGCGCCTGGGTAAGAGTATGGCGCAGACGCAAAGCGGCATCTCGAGTGGCCAACTTTAGCTCAGACTTACCCTTTTCCAGGACGTCCTGAGCCTGTTTTTGGGCCTCAGAGATGATATTTTCGGCATCGCTCTGGGCCTTTTCGATAATGGACTGAGCCTCTTGGTCGGCTTCGGTCTTGATCTTTTGGGCCGCTTCCTGACCGGCTTGTACGCCCTCACTCTGCAGCTTGGCTACGAAGGATTCAATAGTTTCTGCCATTGTTCAACCTCTATAACTTATAGTCCGGTAATTCTTTAACCCGGTCTCCGGGAACATCCCAGAATACCTGGATTCTTTTTATCGGCAATATATTCACAGCATTTTTGTAAATAGCTCCTTAAATCTACCACATTTATACATCCTTTATCTATACCGGGCAATGAAGTTTATGGATTTTCAAAGTCTCAATAAATTTGCCCTTTTATGCCGATAATTAAATATTAAGTCTAAAAAACGTAATTACTTAATTAGTTAGAAAAAAGTTAACTCTAAACGGCTATTAATGGCCTGCTGCAACCTTGTGCCGCAAGAACAAATAAGCCAGAGGAAATCGTCTAATCGAGGCAAATTATAGCCGTATTTGGTAGGACCAAATTTTAGTATATCTGATAGTTAAAAAATAATTTTTTTATTAAGGAGAGCCTGAAGTATGACCACCAGCTTATTTATAGGACAATTAGGTCTTGGATTGGCGTTGGCTTTGGCAGCAGTTGGCAGTGCACTTGGTATTGGTGCCGCCGGTAAAGCCGCCGCTGGTGCCTGGGCTAAGGAAGCTAAAGCCGGCAAACCCCTTAACTTTTCCTACATCATCCTGACGGGCATGCCCCTTTCCCAGACAATTTATGCCTTTGTACTTATGCTCGTCGGACTCAAAGGGGCTATTGTGGGCAATCCGGAAATAGTAGCCGCACATTCCGGTACCATATTCGGCATTGGACTGGCCGGGGGTATCGCCGAATTGTTCAGTGCAGCTTTTCAGGGTTTCATCGGCGCCGCAGCCTGCCGGGCCCTTTCCGAGGGCGGTGGTAAAGGATTGACCTTCATGATTATCGCTATGGGTATCATAGAGACCGTTGGTCTGTTCGGCTTTGTCTTTTTATATATGATGATTCCGACCGCCTGATATAAACCAGGCCTAAATAACAATATCACCTTTTTATTAGGTGACCAATACGGATGTTTAAAGCGAGATTGCCGATACTGCAAGGTATCGGCAATCTTGTTAAGTTAGGGTTTACCCTTACCAACCGCCCTTTGGTATATTAACTTATACCACTGATTCCTCCTCGCTTCTGGCCCTCTGGTCCAGCGTCCGCCATATTAGTCTGGCCACCGAGGTAGGATATAACTTTTCGGTATTAATAACCACATCGTAATTATGTACATCGGTGATCTTTTCCCCCACAAAGTCTTTCGAAAATCGATTTTTTTCCTTATCCGCCTTTTTCACGAAGGCGATCGCTTCTCCCCGGCTTACCTTGTGTTCCCTGGCATATCGTCGGCAGCGCAGTTCGAACGGAGCGGTTACCATTATGCGCAATCCTTTTTCGCGCGGCAATACCTGTCCCGCCACTCGTCCTACGATAACCGCGCGGCGGTGCTGGGCGATAACCAGCAGTACAGCCCCTAAGTGTTCATAATAACGCAGTTGTTTTATATGCTCGTTCTTATTTTTCCGAGCAAGCAGAGACACCAGCCGTTCCCCAATCCAGCTGCGGGTACGCTCATCCACACTGGTAAGCATTTTTACATGCACTTTCATATTATTCGACATGTAATCGAGAATTTCCTTGTCATACATCTGCCAATGCATTAAATCAGCTAACATCTGGGCAATCTCCGCTCCGCCGCTACCCATTTCCCGGCTTATGGTTATGTAATCGATTTTCGCACCACCGGCCAGTTGTGCTTCGGTTCCTTCCTGCCCTTTCTTGCCTTCCCACTGGTCCATCTGATGTTTGACAATCTCGGCAACATCGGTTCCCTCTTCTCTCATCCTGGTCTGCTCTTGCTGGCTGGTCAGTCTTTCATCCATGGCCCTCCAGATCACCTTGGCCACCGCCTGAGGCGATAGTTTTTCCGTATTGCATATGACGTCATAATGTTCGACATCATCAATATTCTTTTGCAAAAAGTTTTTAACAAAACGGCTTTGATTTTCGTCCGATTTTTTAACGGCCAGTCGGGCTTCATCCAAACCGATATGATTTGCCTGGGCAAAGCGCTCGCACCGTAATTCAAATGGCGCTATTATTCGCACACTCAGCCCCCTATCCCGAGGCAGTAAGAGACCGGCCGCCCGCCCCATGATAATCGATCTGCCGTGCCGGGCGATCACCATAAGCACCTTTCCCAGGTGCCGGTAATAGCTCAACTGCTCCACGTGTTCGCTCGACTTCATGGTAAACAGCGGCATCAGCCAATCGTTAATCCACCCGATAGTCCGTTCATCCACGCTCTCCAGCGCCTTCACGTGGACATCCATATTATCCGACATGTAGTTGAGAATTTCTTTGTCGTATAGCTGCCAGTCCATCTGCCGGGAGAGACTTTCAGCAATCTCATCTCCACCGCTGCCCAGTTCCCGGCTTATCGTTATATAATTGATCTTAGTTACACCGGCAACTTTGGACTCAGCTTCATGCTTTTGCTGTAAATTCTGCCATATTCTCCATTGCTGCACTTGCTGCTCCACCATATTGCTAATTTCGTGGGGTTTTAGAAACTTCAGGGACATAAGCTATCTCCCATATGCCGTTCTGATTGTAGAACCTAATTATGTGCTTGCTGGCCCTTTTAGTAAGAATAATACGTGACTTATTCATTATACCATCAAAAAACACCCCCTACCACTAAAATTTTATTTAGCCATTTACTTAGGTTCTTAATCGGCAGGATTTATTGATATTCTGAATATGTTTACTTTTACTTTCTCTAATCAAAGGTGTTTTATGAGCCCATGTTCACCAGGCTGAAATGTTTATTTTGCTTGTTTGCCGCCGTGGACAGCCCTCAATGCGTAAGGTTAAAGAAAGTTGGACAGGCCGGATATTACAGTTAGAATTAATATTTCAAATTCAGGTCCCCGCCCTGAGGGGCCGATATCATATAAAGCTAGTCTTACAAAGTAGTTATGTAGAAAGGCCAGATAAATGAGAGTATTAGCAACCGGTGGAGCTGGTTTTGTGGGCAGTGCGGTGCTGCGGCAACTTTTAGAATGCGGCCACGAAGCCTATGCCTACGATAATTTGAGCAAAGGGCATCGGCAGGCGGTGCCGCAAGGCCGGTTAATCGAAGGCGATTTGGCCGATCAACAGCATCTCATTACGGTGCTGCGGGAACACAAGATTGAGGCAGTGATACACTTTGCAGCCTCGATCGCTGTGGGTGAGTCGGTCCAGAAACCCAAGGAATATTATAACAATAATATTGTTAACTCCCTGCGTCTGCTGGAAGCGATGCTGGAAGCGGGGGTTAAAAAGATACTTTTTTCCAGCACAGCGGCAGTATATGCCCCGATACCAGAGGGAGCACTGACTGAGGATAGTCGGATTGAACCAGTAAGCCCCTACGCCGTAACAAAATATACCATTGAACGTATGATCCAGCATTTTTCTGTTGCTTACGGAATTGGATATTGTCTGCTGCGGTATTTTAACGCCTGCGGCGGCAGTGGTAATGGTCAATATGGAGAGATGCATGATCCGGAGACGCATTTGATACCCTTGGTATTACAGGTTCCGCTGGGACAGCGGGAATATATAGGTGTTTTTGGAGATGATTATGACACTGACGACGGGACTGGGATTCGCGATTATGTGCACGTTGACGATCTGGCCCAGGCCCATATCAAGGCCCTGGAGGCTATGATATTAGGGCGGGGTAATGTTTATAACATCGGGACCGGAACGGGCAATTCCGTGCTGGAAGTTGTTCGCACGGCCGAGGAAGTAGTAGGAGCAAAGATTCCCGTGCAGATTATGGACCGCCGCCCTGGTGACGTGGCTCGACTGGTAGCAAGTTCACAGCGCTTGCGCCAGGATTTGGATTGGCAGCCGAAATATAATTTACTAATCGAGATCATTGATACAGCCTGGCAATGGCATAAAAGCCATCCGAACGGCTATGAATAATAAAGTCTATGGCAGATAACAATAAAAATCCGGTTATCTCGGTAGTGCAAATGATGCGTCCCGGACAGTGGGCCAAAAACGTATTTGTTTGGGCGCCGCTGTTATTTTCGGGAGAGTTCCGAGAGGCTGCAATGTGCTTTAAGACAGGGATAGCTTTTGTGAGCTTCTCTCTGGCGGCCAGCGCGATTTATGCGATCAATGATGTTTGCGACCGGAAGGAAGATCAGCAACACCCGGTGAAAAAAAATCGTCCGGTGGCCCGCGGTGAGGTAGGTGTCAATACCGCAATTATAACGGCATTGGTATTATTGGCTTTGAGTATGATTTTGGCGGGACGACTGAATCTGCAGGTGGTATTGGCGGTGTTGCTTTACGCTGGTATTACGATTGCCTATTCTTTGTTTTTAAAACGCATTGCTATTCTGGACGTGATGACAATTGCCGGCGGTTTTGTACTGCGGATTCTGGGAGGCAGTTTGGCGATCGGGGTAGCGCCGTCCCACTGGCTGGTGTTGTGTACGATAATGATCTCGCTGTTTCTGGGATTCACCAAACGCCGGGCCGAGCTTATGGCTTTCGAAGATAACACCGAGTTGGCCCGGCAGGTGCTCAGGGATTATAGTGCGGCCTTTCTGGACCAGGCTATTTCCATGGTGACTGCAGCTACGATTGTCTGTTACGCCCTTTATACCGTGGACAAGCGCACCGTGGACGTATTTCACACCCACGCAATGCTGCTGACTGTCCCTTTGGTTATGTACGGGCTGTTTCGTTACATCTATATCATCTATCATCTTAAAAAAGGTGAGGACCCTACCAGCACCCTTATCCGCGATATACCCACCATAATAAATTTAATCATCTGGATTGTCCTTGCCCTGTTGATTGTAAGTTATGGGGGCAGTTTTGACTTTTTTCCCGCCGTAGCGGTATAATTTAAGGGTTTTTTGAGGTACTTAATATGGCCCGAGCAAAAGTAGCAGTAGTAAAAACTAATTCCCAAGCGGTATTAGGCGATATCGATCGTATGGTGGAATTGGCCGGGATGGAAGAAGCACTGCCCAAAGACAAGGTCACCATCCTGAAAGACAATATCTCGTGGCACATGCCTTTTCTAAGCGCCAATACCACGCCTTGGCAGTTGGAGGGGGTAATCGGGGCACTTAAAAAACGTGAGTATAAGGATATTGTCTGCGTGGAGAACCGCACCGTTGTAACCAACGCCGCCAAGGGTGAAAGGCTGAACCGTTATACCCACGTACTGGCGGATAATCAGATTCCGGTGAAATACAATTTCAAACCGGAGGATATGCGCTGGATTAAATATGAACCTAAGGCCGAGATGTTGGTCCTGCATAAGATGTTCCCCGAGGGTATCCACATTCCGGATTACTTTTTCGATAAAAATATTATTCATCTGCCCACCATGAAGTGTCATATCTATACTACGATGACAGGGGCGATGAAAAACGCCTTTGGAGGTTTGCTCAACCGCAAGCGACATTACACCCATAGTGTAATCCACGAGACGTTAGTAGATCTGCTGGCAATTCAGCAGGAGATTCACAGCGGTATGTTCGTGGTGACCGACGGGACGGTGGCCGGGGATGGGGCGGGACCGCGAACGATGATACCGGTGGTGAAAGACTATATGTTGGCCTCGGCCGACAGCGTGGCCATCGATGCGATCTCGGCCCAAATGATGGGCTTCGATCCGATGCAAATTGATTGTATTCGGCTGGCGCACGAGCGAGGTCTGGGCGTAGGCAGACCGGCGGAGATCGAGGTGGTGGGGGAAGATATCTCCGAAGTGAATTTTCACTTTCAGCAACAGCAAAATATGGTCAGCCGGGTGGGCAGAATGTTCTGGTTCGGGCCACTGGGATTTTTACAAAAACTGATGTTTCATACACCGGTGGTTTATCTGTTTGTGTTCGGCTCGTTTTTCTATCACGACTATTTCTGGTGGCCGATTATGGGCAAACGGCGGATGCGAAGCCTGGCCCAGACCCAATGGTATAAACTTTTTCAAGAATATAAGCTTTAACGACGTTCAAAACGCCCGTGAAAAATAATCCCCTGCCACGACTGGATAAAGACAACGAACTTCGGGGAAAATTACTGCCTCATTGCCGTCTGCAGCCGGGGGAAATCTGGGAAGACCCCCAGGTTGGTCATAAAATAGGTTGCCTGGACGCTGCCGATAAAACTCAGATAACAACTCTTATGGACGGCGCTAAGGCCGATTTGGCCGTCCATGATCCTCCCTATAACCTGATAGCCTTTGAAGAGCGGATGCTGCAGGATTATATAGATTGGTGTGAAAAGTGGATTCGCCTGACGGAATCTTGTTTGTCGGAAAATTCTTCCCTGTATATCTGGCTGGGTGCGGATCAAGGTCAGGCCTTTCAACCTCTGCCTGATTTTATGATCATGATGCGCAAAATTCCTCAGTTCAAATCCCGTTCGTTTATCACTTTGAGAAACCAGAGAGGATATGGTACGCAAAAAAACTGGATGTGTATCAGGCAGGAACTACTCTACTACACCAAAGGTGAGCCTCATTTTAAGGTTCAATATACGGATATACCCAAGGTGTTGCGTGGTTATTACAAGGATATTTCCGGAGTACCTACCGAAAATCTGCAGCGAAGCAAGTCACAAAACATAAGGGCCGGCAATGTGTGGGTGGATATTCAGCAGGTTTTCTACCGGATGGAAGAGAACGTATCGGGATGTTACGCCCAAAAGCCCCTAAAGGTAATTGAACGTATCGTGGATGCCAGCTCAGAAGCAGGAAGTATTGTGATAGACTTTTTTGGACATTCCGGCAGTACCCTGTTGGCCTGCGAAAGGCTGGGGCGCAAATGTTATACGATAGACAACGATCCGGTTTATTGCGAGATGATGATCAGGCGGCTGGAACTGTATAGAGAAAAAGGTTTGCTGGGATGGCAAAACGGCAACGCCTTTGAAGAAATTCCAGGAGAAAAATAAAAAGCCGCGACCTTCAGGATAATTTTATTCACTGTAAGTTTTCTCCCACCCGGTGAATCGGCGGCCGCGGCTTTTTAATATTCAGCTAGCGTTTTTGAGTTGGTCATCATTTCCTTTCTAACCTTAACACTAACTTATCTTTCGAGATGGTTTACTCAGCCGAAATGGATCAGAGTTCATCTCTGTAAACACCATAATTTTATCGGTCGTTGTGGGCCGGGGTCAAGTAAATTATATTATATATATAGGAATAGTGTGAAATGCTATTTTTTCTCAGATTCGTCTCGAGCATGCGGTAAAAAGAAAAGCCAAGGTGTCAGCCGTAAACCAACAAAATGTTGACATGGTAAAACTAAACCAGTAGCATTTGTGGTCTTTATGAACGATTTTAGAATGATTTATTATTTAAAAAACTGGAGGTACTTGATTTGCAAACAGTTACATTGATCACAGGAGACGGGATCGGACCGGAGATCGCTGATGCAACCCGCCGCTGCGTGGATGCGACCGGGGCCCAGATTGAATGGGATGTGCAGGAGGCTGGTGTAGATGTGATGGAGAGGGAAGGCACGCCTCTGCCGGAAAGGACCATCAAATCGATCGAACAAACCGATGCCTCTCTGAAAGCTCCCATTACCACCCCGGTAGGGACCGGTTTTCGCAGTATCAATGTGCATCTGCGTCAGCATTTTGATCTATACGCCTGTCTGCGCCCTTGCAAAAGTTATGAAGGGGTGCGCAGTAAATACGAAGACATCGATCTGATAGTTGTGCGTGAGAACACCGAAGATCTATACGCGGGTATAGAATTTGAAAAAGATACCGACGCGGCCAATGAAATCATCCAGTGGATCAATAAACACAGCGAAAAAAAGGCGCGCCTGGATTCGGGTATCAGTATTAAACCCATATCGGTTACCGGCACGGAACAGATCGTACAGTTTGCCTTCGATTATGCCCGTAAGAACGGCCGTAAGAAGGTAACCAGTGTGCACAAAGCCAATATCATGAAATATACCGACGGGCTCTGGCTGGAAGTCAGCCGGGAAGTAGCCAAGCGGAACAGCGACATTGAATTCGAAGACCGGATCGTAGATAACATGTGCATGCAGCTTATCCAGAAACCGGAACTTTATGATGTGCTGGTACTGCCGAATCTTTATGGTGATATTCTCAGCGACCTTTGCGCCGGACTGGTAGGGGGGTTGGGTGTAGCTCCAGGTGCCAACATCGGTAAGAGTCAGGCTGTTTTCGAAGCAACGCACGGAAGTGCTCCCAAGTATAAAGGACAGAATAAGGTTAATCCCACTGCCCTGATTCTCTCGGCCGTTTTGATGCTGCGTCACATGGAATTACGTGAGCAGGCCGATCGACTGGAACAGGCCGTGGCCGCCGTTATCGCCGAGGGTAAGGACGTAACCTACGATATGAAACCCCACCGTGATGACCCCACTGCCGTGGGTACCAGCGAAATGGCCGACGCCATCATCGCCAAGATGAAATAATAAATCAATGACCTGTGTCAATCAGCGTCTATTTGTGGTTTAACTTTCGCTGACATGGGCATTCTGGATTTTATACACCCTATAAAAACCATCGCGCTGGATGGGTGTTCCATCGGCTTCGATGATCAGTGCCTCGAGTTCATCTTTGGTCAGACTGTCATCGGGATTGCCCTCATTGGTATCCACAATCCCATACTGCTGCACCGTGCCGTCCAGATCATTCGCCCCGAAGCTAAGCGCTATCTGCGCCAATTTCACCCCCAGCATCGGCCAAAATGCCTTGATATAGGCAAAATTATCCAGCATCAACCTGCTAAGGGCAATGGTTCTTAAATCTCTCAAGGCATCGATCTTACCAATATCATCTTCACTCGATTTTGGTGGTACATAGGTCAGAGGTACAAAACTCAAAAACCGTCCCTTACCCGCCTGAATCGATTCATCCTGTTGTTGGCGCAGGCGTATCAAATGCCTGATCCTATCGGCCGCACTATCCCGATAGCCATAGAGCATGGTGGCATTAGTCATCATCCCCAAACCGTGGGCCGCCGCGTGCACCTGCAACCACTGCTTAGGCGTGGACTTGTTTAGTCCTGTTTTCCGGTAGTAATCCTCGTCCAGAATTTCAGACCCACCGCCGGGCAGGGCACCTAATCCCGCTTCCTTCAGTTCCGCGAGGACCTGCTCAATCGTTTGGCCACTTTTTTCGGCCAGATCGATGACTTCCACCGCGGTAAACGCCTTGATATGCAGTTCCGGAAAGTCCCCGTGAATCCTCTCGATCATCCCCCGGTAATAATCAAATTCAAGCTCCGGGTTGACCCCACCCACAATATGAATTTCCGTAGCGCCGGCCTGCCGGGACCGGCTCACTAGCTCTAGTATTTCGTCAACTGAGAGCACATAGCCCCCGTCTTGGCCTGGACGGCGGGAAAAGCCGCAAAAAGGACACTGGTTCCGACACACATTGGTATAGTTTATATGGCGATTAATGCAGTAATAAACATTGCTCCCAAATCTGCTGCGGGTTATTTCACCAGCCAGCCGGGCCAACTGCCATATTTCAGCTTTCTGATAGAGAGCCAACCCCTGCTCAAAATCCAGCCTTTGTCCCTTGAGCACTTGCTCAACTATTTGTGAAACCATGTCCTGCGTAACTTTATCAGCCATAATGCCCTTTTGTAACACTCCAACAGGTAAAATACCACGATATTACAGCAAGCTCCGGTTATATTGTCCTACCCATACCTGCTTGCCTTAATGCCTGAGAAAAACAAAGGTATAAAACAGCAAAAATTGACATATAGCCTTATTTTATAAGCGGTTACAGATTTAGGCAAATTTTTAAATTGGAACTCACTAATTGTCTTTGATACCAAGAAAAAACATTGATTTTGTAAAAACCGGGCTTTCGTATAGGACAAATTATGTTTTTTGCATGAACCCCGGCCAACCTATTGGCGTAAATCCAGTAATAGCATAAGATTAAGGCAGGCTCCAGCAGCGGCCCGGCAGTTTTATATTGACCATAAATTGAGAAACAGATAAACTAAGGTGCTTCTGAGAATTATGGCGTCAGCGGCTGGTACGCGTGAGAATATACATCGCCGAAATTAAGTAAATGTCGTAAGTTTCTATACTCTAAAGTTTAAGAGGAACCTCGATCCTCTGCTCACTGTGGTAAGTTGCGGTGGGCGGCGGGTTAAAAACAATGGCCCAGGCTGTAAAAAAGACTTTTTGGTCGGACTTTCGTCGTTTTTTTCTGCGGGGGCTGGTGACGCTGCTGCCCACAATCCTGACGATCGTTTTGCTTTTTAAGTGCTTTGAGTTCATCCAGAACAATATCAGCGTGCACATTACCGAGGGGGTTATCAATATCGTGCTGCTGTCAACCACAGATTACCCTAAGGTAACTGATGATCTCAAAGAAGAATATTTAACCGAACACAAGCTTAGTGAGTCTGACATTGCCGATCCGGAGGCAGACAACCCGGAAAAAATAAAGCCGGCCGTTTTGAAAGATATCCGCCTCTGGGCCCTGCGGGATAAGTGGAAGCACGGTTTCCGCTCGCTGGTAGGTTTTATGCTGGCGATCATTCTGGTCTATATAGTAGGCCGCCTGCTGGCCAGTTACGTGGGCCGTAAACTTTGGCAGCTATTTGAAGGTACCGTACAGAGGATACCCGCTTTCAAACAGGTGTATCCTTATGTAAAACAGGTTACCGAGTACCTGTTTGGCGAAAACAAAATTCAGTTTTCCCGGGTAGTGGCGGTGCAGTACCCCCGTAAGGGTATCTGGTCGCTGGGACTGGTAACCGGCGCAGGCTTTCGCCACATGGAACAGACCAATAAGGAGAACTATTTGACGGTTTTTATACCCAGTTCACCGACACCGGTTACAGGCTATGTGATCCATGTATTGAAAGAGGAAGTAATCGATTTGCCGATTACCATCGAAGAAGCGCTGCGGTTTACCGTCAGTGGCGGTGTTATAGTACCTCCACATCAGGTGCTTCCCACCCAGCAGATAGAGCTAAATCCCGGCTCACCCCTGGAGACCAAAATAACGCAAAACCCGGCAGGCACAGATAGTAGCTAAATCCCGGACAACAGGTAGCTTTTAACTTACGACTTGCAGTTAAAAAACGGAAAGAGTAAAAAATGCTAATCAAAATTACCGGAAGACATATGGAGATAACCGAGGCGTTGAGAGGCTATGCCGAGAAAAAGCTCGAACGGCTGCTCAATAAGTATAATCGCCTTTCTGAAATCGAGGTTATTCTTGATAATGAAGCCCAGGTTCATAAAGTAGAGATGATTATCAAAGCGGATAATCATCAGCGCTTTGTGGTCAGCCATGCCGAAGAAGATGCTTATGCCTGTCTGGATGCGGCTACGGACAAAATTGAACGTCAGATCGTCCGCCATAAGGAAAAATCCCGCAATCGCCGGGGCCGCAGCGGTACCGCTGAGGCCTCCGCCGAAGTTATGGAAGGATGGCCCGAGGGAGAAGAACAGTAAATGGTCCTATTTGTATACACATTTTAATCATAGGCCCGGAGTATAATAGATGAAACTCAGTGATTTTATGATTGCCGAAGCTATAGTTCCCCAGCTCCAGACACAACTGCGTGATGAAACGATCCGTGAGCTGGTAGAGGCTTTGGCCCAAGCTGGCAAAGTTAAGAAAAAATATGTAGAGGAAATTATTGAAAAGCTCATCGAGCGTGAGAATCAGGGCAGCACTGGTATAGGCAAGGGCATTGCAGTCCCCCATATCAAGCATCCCAGTGTGAATGAGATCATCGGCACAATCGGTTGCAGTGCTGAAGGAATCGACTTCAACTCGCTGGATAAAGCGCCGGTGTATTCGGTACTGCTGCTTTTGAGTCCCCCGAACAATCCGGATCGCCACCTGGAGGCCATGGAAAGCCTCTTCGCCCATCTGCAGCGGGAACGCTTCCGCAAGTTCCTGCGTCAGTCGGAAACCAGTGAAGCGATTATGGATTTGATCGTCGAAGCCGATGACGCCCAACAGGAAAACGGCTTATAGCCATGTGTGTAAGTGTACAGGTAAGATAGTAATAGTGATAATGACTTGTTTCTCTGCTATCTTAACGAGATATAACAGGATATATGGATGCAGGTACCCCCGGCACAAAATTGTAACAGCGCTGAACGAATCGTGGTGATCCGCAACGAGGAGGGATTGCATATGCGGCCCGCCATGCAGTTCATCGATTGTGCCAACGGTTTTGAATCCCAAATTACCATTCATAAAGGTGACCAAAGAGCAAACGGTAAAAGCATCGCGGAATTGACTATGTTAGCTGCTGGTAAGGGAACCCAATTGCGTATCTGTGCTGTGGGTAATGATGCCGCCCAGGCTATTGAAGCACTGGCGGAAATTATTGAGAACGAAATAACAAAAAATACGGATTAAATGGAAATCATCAAGGGAATTGGTGTATCACCCGGAGTAGTAGTTTGCCCCGCGGTGGTTCTAGATGCGGAGGATTACCGCATACCTAAGCGGGAAGTGCCCAGCTCACAGACGCGCATGGAAATTCAGCGTTTACGCCGGGCTTTTATGGACGCCACCGGGGAACTCATTCATTTGGAGGATGCTCAGGGTGATCTCTGGGACAGGCGGATCAAAGATATCTTCGCCGTCCATTTACATTTCCTGCGTGATCGGACCCTGCGCCGCAGGATAACCGAACTCATCTCCGAAAAGCAATATACCGCCGAGTACGCCGTAAGCGTAGTGATGCGTGATGTGGCGCGGCGCTTCAGCCAGGCCCAGGATCAGTACATCTCCGAACGTGCCAGTGATATATATGATATTGAAAGGCGTCTGCTGCGTCATCTTATCGGCGAACGTAGGGAAGAGCTGCAACATCTGCGCGAACCGGTGGTGGTCGTGGCCCATGACCTGACCCCAACCCAGACAGCCGGCTTTGATAAGGAATTTATCAAAGGAATCGCCACCGACGCCGGGGGCCGTACCTCCCATACCGCTATTGTGGCCCGGAGCATGGGTATCCCTGCCGTGGTGGCATTAGGTAATGTTACGGACGAAATAAATCCCGGCGATACCATAATAGTGGACGGCAACCGCGGTACGATTGTAATCAATCCGGATCAGGCCACCCTCGATGAATATAAACGATTTGCCGCCGAGATCGTTGAACACGTTCATGAACTCGACGAAATGATCCAACTGCCCGCCGTGACCACCGATGGGGTCACGATTACCTTACTGGGGAACATTGAGTTTCCTTATGAAGCGGAAATAACCCTGGCCAAGGGTGGAGACGGGATCGGACTGTACCGAACGGAATTTCTATATCTCGACGCTGCCGAAGAGCCCACCGAAGAAGATCACTACCAGGCATACCTGGACACGATCAACACTATGGGCAAGCACCCCATAACAATTCGTACGGTGGATCTGGGGGCCGACAAATTCACTCAGGAAAAAAATCCCATCCCCGAGCGTAATCCATTCCTGGGTCTGCGTTCGATTCGCTATTGTTTGCAGAATCTTTCGCTTTTCAGGAAACAGATACGCGCAATTTTACGAGCCTCTGCCCATGGTAACGTCAAGATAATGTTTCCCCTGATTACGAGTCTGCTGGAACTGCGTCAGGCAAAATGGGTCTTGGCCGACGTCAAAGAAGACCTTGAAGAAGAAGGTATTGATTTTGACGAGAACATCCCCATCGGCGTTATGATCGAGACACCCGCTGCGGCGTTGGTCGCGGAGGAATTAGCCGACGAGGTTGACTTCTTTAGCATCGGCACCAACGATCTTATCCAATATACCTTGGCGGTGGACCGGGTGAACGAGAAAGTCGCTTCACTCTACAGCCCCACTCATCCGGCCGTACTGAACCTGATTAATCATGTGGTTAGAACCGCTATTCGGGCCAAGATCGACGTCAGTCTTTGCGGCGAGATGGCATCGGAAATTGAATATACACCCTTGCTGCTGGGCATGGGTTTTACCATCCTCTCGCTGGCGCCCCCGATAATTCCGGAAATCAAAGAGATTGTCCGATCGGTATCGGTGGACCAATGCCGGCGTTTAGCACGCAAGGCGCTTAGCATGGATACCGACACCCAAATAATTAGTTTGTTGCGGGAAGAATTACGTAATATTCAGAGAATTGATTAAATTAATTTGACCTCGGCATCAATCCGCCGCTCGTTGCAGCGGACCAGAGCCCGTCATTATGGACATATAGGCTACAATTTATGGCACAAGCTGAAAAACTGGCTTTGTGGTTTTCGGTGGAGGGAGACTTAAAGTTCCTTTCGCACCGATTTATGATGCTGCTTTGGCACAGAGCCTTGGTGCGAGCCGGAACGCCGCTTCGTTACAGCCAGGGATTCAATCCTCACCCGCGCTTGTCATTACCCCTGCCTAAAAACGTTGGGGTCAGCTCAAAACAGGAATTATTGGTTTTGGAAGTTCAGCAGCGCGATGTGGAGGAAGAACTCCAGCAAAAAATACAAAACCAATTACCGCTCGGTATGCGAATAATAAACCTCGGGTACACACCCGATGATTTTTCGGCCCAACCCCAATGGGCCGGCTACCATATTAACTTAAATGAGAAAGTTAATAGAGCAACGCTGGCCCGGCGGATTGAGTCGTTCCTGCAGAGCACCGATTGGCCGGTGCTTCGCCCGGCACGGGGTCGCCATCCCCAGCGCACGGTGAATTTGCGGGCAGGCATATCCCACTTGGAATTAAAACAGAATGTGCTCCACTGTACGATTCCTATTCACCCTAGCGGTACAGCGCGGATTGAGGAGCTTCTGACTGCTCTGGATCTCAACGGACCTGAGCAATTACTGGAAATTTGCCGGGTAGCGGTCGGCTATCCGAATGATTATAGTGTGAATTAACCAATATTAACTGAAAGAGAGGCAACTTTGACACGAGAGATGTTGATAAATGTGGCCCAAGAAGAAGAATGCCGCATTGCCGTCGTGGATAAAAACAAACTGGAAGAACTTTATATCGAGCGAGCCGGTGAGAACCGCCATGCGGGCAACATATACAAAGGAATTATAACCAATGTAGAGCCCAGCATTCAAGCCTGCTTTGTTGACTTTGGTATCGGCAAAAACGGATTTCTGCACATAAGTGACCTGCAAACCAATTATCTTAATCACAGCCCTAAAAAACCACCTCCCAAAGAGCGGGTCGGCCACAAACGACCCCGCCGTGACAGACCTCCCATACAGGACTGCCTCAAGCGCGGGCAGGAGGTTATCGTTCAGGTCATTAAGGAGGGTATCGGTACCAAAGGCCCCACCCTCACCACATATTTATCCATACCGGGCCGTTATTTGGTTCTGATGCCGGGCATGAATCGAATGGGGATCTCCCGCAAGATTGATGATGATGAGGCCCGTAAAAAGATGCGCGAAATCATTAATGATCTCAATCTCCCCAAAGACATGGGTTTTATCATTCGTACCGCCGGCCTGGACCGCAATAAGCGGGACATTCAACGAGACCTGAACTATCTGCTGCGGTTGTGGAAGGTTGTTTCCAAACGAATGAAATCCGATCCGGCGCCTACTGCCCTCTATCAGGAATCGGACCTGGTTATCCGCACTATTCGCGATATATATAATCGAAACATCGATCGAATCTATTGTGATTCCGAGGCCGTCATTAAAAAGGTACGTGACTTCCTGCGCATAGCCATGCCCCGGACTCGCTGTCGGATAAGTTATTATAACGAAAAGTCTCCTCTGTTCACTCGCTACAATCTGGAGCAGGAAATTGCCAAAATCCAGGATAGACACGTCTCCCTGCCCAGCGGAGGCTCACTCGTAATCGACTCAACCGAGGCTCTGGTCGCCATCGACGTAAACAGCGGTAGATATCGTGTCCAGGAAAACGCTGAAAACACCGCCTTTAAGATTAATATGGAAGCCACCCCTGAAATCGCCCGCCAGCTACGCCTGCGGGATTTGGGCGGGGTAATTGTAACCGATTTTATCGATATGATGTTGGAAAAACACCGCCGGGCCGTGGAAAGGGAACTGCGGCTGGCCGTCAGTCAGGACCGGGCCCGTACCAAGATTTTGCGCATGAGTCAGTTTGGTATTATTGAAATGACCCGCCAGCGTATGCGGCCTTCTCTTAAGAGCAGCGTATATACAGACTGTCCCCATTGTAGCGGTTCCGGACTGATTAAGACTCCCGAAAGCATGTCCATTGAGATTATGCGTAGGGTTCAATTCGCCGTGGAACAAGACTCCGTGGCCGACATACAAATTGAAGTGTCGCATGAGGTGGCCATGTATCTGCAAAACCGCAAACGAACCGTATTGCATTTAATGGAAAAGGATACCGGTAAGAAGATAAACATCACCTCAAATTTCGGCTTCGGTAATGATGAGATTAGATTCCTGGCTCATAACCACCGCGGCAGCGCCGTAAATCTCGACTTCTGACCAATCTGATTCATCCTGTTAATCGCCTGATTTATCCGATGATTAGGAATCCAGGGGATGATGAAGTTGATAGATATTGACGACACGGCCGAGGCGATGAAGGATACCGCGTCCGTGCTCGGTTAATTCCATGCCGACAATCTGAAATCCCAGCAGCTTTTTGCCATCCGGTCTTACCGTTGCATGACGAAAGCTCACCGGCAATTGCAGTACCCCGGCTGCGCCTTCCGCCCATTCCCCCCCTCGGTTGTCTTGGGAAGCTTTGCCCTGCATACCGGCCGGCAGGGGAACGAAACTCATCTCAAATTCCTTGTTTTCCTGAAAGTCAGGCAAATCATCCGAGGACATAACTATACCTATACCCCCGGCAGAAAGATTGGCTAAGACGCCCTGATATTTTTTCTCCGGTGCCTGCCGCACCCAAAAGTCCACCGGAACGGTTATATCTGGCGGAGGTTCTGTACGGTTATAACCGCGTCGTTGCAGCTTTTCGATTTGTTGAGGATGATAAACAGCCAGCGCCGGAATGATGCGGGTTTTTGTCGCCACTGCCTCAGTGCACAGCCCGGTGGCAAGAAGTGTATGCGGCACATCTGATTCTGGTTCCAGGTTGAATTGCGCCGGACCAATCAGCCGGGTAACAAAAAGACATTTGCTATAGCCTTTCTTAAAAGTTACCGCAACTTCCGTACCTGCCGCTGGCTCCAGAGCATAATTATAGTCCGCAGCCAGAGGCTGAGCCAAAACTATCCGGTTGCTGTTTACAGTAAGAAAACATGACTTGTAAATCTGCCAGGTATCTGAATTAGTTTGGGGCGGAGCATGATTGTCCGAGTCTCCGTCCGGATCTCCCGGAACTTGCGCCATATTTTTAGTGGTAATAGTAACAGGCAGTCTTTTATAGACAGCCTCTTCCAGCATTTTCTTGCATTCCGCTCCGACAACAAATTTTCTTTTTCGCATCTTTGCCATTTCCTCCCTGCCATTAGGGATGTCAAAAAATAATTGTGTAAGGAAGAGCGGTTCTTGCGCTCATTCCCCTTAAACTCGCACTTTCATTATTACTTTTCGGTATTAAAAACAGGCAAGATAAATAAGTTCATCAGACGAGAAATATAGCTCTGGGCCATTCCTGACCTGAATAGAAAAAATTACCCCTGCAGCGCAAACAGATAAACACAGTTTATCGGTACTAAATCCTTAGCTCGTCGGCTTTCACCCAGGCTTTAGAAACCGTTTCAGTCTTGTTTAATCCTATATTACCGTACAAGGCCCTAAAAGCCCCTGGAAATCCGTCATGACCGAACGGTCACCCCGCATTACTTCTGCCAGTAACATATTAACCCGGTTGGCTTTGCTGGTGATATATCGCCGGGCTACTATTCGCTTATGCTCGCGTATGGTCCGATAGGCATCAAGTGATTCTCCCTGCTGGCCCTGGTTATCGGAACCATTGTTCTTACTTTTCTTCACTAACGGTTCGGTAGTAAACCCATCCTTGAAAGCCGCCTCGTCCAGCCCCTGCCTGAGAAACAGATGTCCTACAATCAATATTATCGCCGCATCCACCAGGTGCCGCCCGCACAGATCCATATACTCCGTACCGGGCTGTTGTTTGACAAATCCAATCGCTTCCACCAGCTTCTCTCGTCCCTGCCTGAGTATTTCCACCAGTTCACCTACCTCTTTCGGATAGGCAAATTCTTCTTTTTCCAGCAGGTACTTCTCCGCGCTGCCGTTACACACACCCCGAACCGCCGCGATCAATTGCAATTGGCTGGTCCCTTCATAGATTGTCGTAATCCGGGCATCACGAGCATAGCGTTCCACGGGATAGTCTTTCATATAACCGCTGCCGCCGAGTACCTGGATCGCATCATAGGTCACCCTGTTGCTCATCTCGCTGGCATAGTATTTACTCATGGGCGTCAGCATACCGGTCACGCGCTTGAGTTTTTTCTCTTGTTGTTTGAGTTCTTTCTTAAGAGCCTTGTCTGTTATCTCTTCTGTCGCCGACTTGCGTAATATTCCGTTTTCATGATCGACGTACCAACAAGTCTCATACGTCAGGGTCCGTGCCGTCTCCAGATCGATTTTCATTTCCACCAGCATATCTCGCACCGCCGGAAAATTTTCGATAGCCGAACCGAACTGCTTGCGACTGGCCGCATAATCCCGGGCCGCTCTAAAAGCCGCTTCCGCTATCCCCAGCGATTGCGCCGCGATACCAACCCGCGCCCCGTTCATCAGACTCATCACATAGGTAACCAATCCCCTTTGCCTCTCCCCTATCAGTTGACAGGGTGTATGGTCAAAAAATATCTCGCAGGTTGGTGAACCGTGGATGCCCAGTTTATTCTCCAGCCGTCTTACCTTGACCGTGGGCCCCTGCTCACATACGAACAGACTCAAACCCAATCCCCCACTGCGGTCCGGTTCACTCCGCGCTAATACCAGCAACACTTCTCCACAGCCGTTGGTAATAAACCGCTTCACTCCGTGCAGATACCATTTACCATCCTTGTCTTGATAAACCTGCGCAGCGGTCTTGACCGCCTGCAGATCGCTCCCGGCGTCCGGTTCCGTCAGCACCATCGCCCCGGTGTACTTACCGTCTGCAAAGCCGGGCAGATATTGTTGCTTAATCTCTTCGCTGGCAAAGGCATCGATCGTCTCGGCTATCCCCTGCAGACCGTAAATATTCATCAGCGACGCATCCGCTCGCGAGACCATCTCCACACTCATGTTATAGACCAGATTAGGACCATTCAGCCCGCCAAACCGGTGCGGCAAAGTGAAACCCATCACCTGCGCCTGAGCCAGTTTCTGCAGACTATCCTGAATCCCCTGCGGCCTGGTTACCGAACCGTCTTCATTTAGCAGGTTACCTTCCTGATCCACCGACTCGGCCCGCGGATCTATGTCATCACCGGCTATTTGCCCAACGGTCTCCAGAATAAGATCATAATTTCCCACCGCTTCTTCGGCGTTTTCCGGCGCCCAATCGCAATCTTGCGCCGCCGAAAAATCCCCCTCCATAATCTCGGCCAGTTCCGTCAACTTATAATACCGAAACAAAAACCGAATATCGTCGTTATCCGTATAAAAATTTGCCATAGATAATAATATTCCTTTTTTTACATAAAATTTTTATCGAATTCAAATTGTCATCTGGATATTTTATCTTTTTGTTCGAATAGCCTTGATGAGCTTGGGCACCACATCGTTCAGATCACCGACGATACCGTAATGAGCGATTTGTAAAATCGGCGCGTCCGGATCGTTGTTAATCGCCACGATTCGCGCCGACTCGCTCATCCCCGCCGCATGCTGTACCGCCCCGCTGATCCCCACCGCTATATACAATGCCGGCCTTACCGTCGTCCCCGTCTGACCTACCTGATAGTCATGATCGATAAACCCCAGATCGACAGCCGCCCTTGATCCCGCCGGTGCTCCCCCCAATGCGTTGGCCAGATCCCAGACCAGCTTGAAATTATCTTTACTGCCCAGCCCAGCCCCGCCGGCCACAATGATCCGGGAAGCCTTGAGATTCACCTTTCTTTGCGCGCGGTGCCGATCCAGAATTTTCAGCGGTAAATCTGCCGTATCAATTTTTATAGTTTCTTTAACAACCTCGGCGGCCAACTGTCCGTTCCGCTCCGGCAGCGGCATCACCCCTTCCCGCACCGTTGCCATCTGCGGCCACCGGTCATAGTTGACGATGGTGGCAATGATATTACCTCCAAAGGCCGGACGTATCTGTTGCAGCAGATTTTCATGAACGGTTGTGGATTTGGGTACCTGAAAATCTTCTATCTGCAAATCGGTACAGTCCGCCGTAAGTCCCGCCCGCATTGCCGAAGCAACCCGCGGCGCCAAATCCCGCCCTAGTGGACTGGCACCATATAATACAATTTGTGGTTCGTATTTTTCGATCAGCTCACAGATAGTCTTGGCATAGCTGTTCGTCTGATACTCTGCCAGCAGCGGATCTTCCACCAGATAAACTTTCTCCGCCCCATAGGCGCTCAACTCTTTGGTCAAGCCCTCTACCTTATTCCCTGGCAACACCGCCCCCACTTTAACACCAAGTTTCTCCGCCAAAAGCCTCGCCCGCCCCAACAGCTCCAGAGAAACTTCATTCAATTTACCTTCCTGCTGCTCGGCAAATACCCAAACTTCGCCCTTACGATTTACGTCGATCATAAGCTGTTATCCTATAGTATGGTCTTCTATTAACTCGTGCACCAATTCTCGAATGCCTTCGTCGGTCGGTTCGATATTTTTATGCTCACTAGCCGTGAGCACCACGCTTTGCACCCGGTTGACTTTTGTCGGACTGCCGTCGCGGCCGCACCAGGCCATATCCGCTTCAATTTCAGCAAGATTCCATTCCTCGATAAGCAGCCCTTTCTTATCTAACGCTGCAATTTTTTCCTCGGCATTCTTATCTCTCTTCAATTCGCTGCGGCTGTTGGCTTTTTTATATTTCATCATCCGTTTAACGCCCACCGGCCGCGGCTCATTCGCCGTGTCCATCACCGTCAGCAGCACCGGCATCTTTGCCTGCACTTTCTCCCAGCCGTTACCCACACTGCGCTGGGCGGTGATTGTTTTATCTTGCAACTCGATCAATTCTTCCACATAGGTAATTTGCGCTATCCCCAACTTTTCCGCCATCTGCGGTCCCACCTGCGCGGTATCACCATCGATAGCCTGCCGGCCGCATAACACGATATCATAGTCGCCCAGTTTCTTGACCGCGCAACTTAGAATGTAACTGGTTGCCAGCGTATCGCTCGCCGCCGCCCGTACATCAGTAATCAGGATCACCCGATCCGCCCCTCGATAAAGTGACTCCCGCAGAATATCAGACGCCTTGGGCAGTCCCATTGTGATCACGGTAACTGTCCCGCCATGTTTTTCCCGTATTGCCAGGGCTAATTCCAGCGCATTTAGGTCTTCCGGATTGAATATCGCCGGCAGTGCCATCCGGTTCACCGTCCCGTCATCGTTCATCGCCTTGCCGGTCACCGCTTTGGTATCCGGTACCTGCTTGGCCAACACTACGCAATTATATGCCATCTATTTCTCCCTGTTACTTCGTAAAAATAAAACCGCCAAACTTACTACAAGCCCTCAAAAACTCAACGCTCCAAACGCGAACCTTTCTATGGCTTATATCGTTGACGTCTATAAAGGCAAATAATCTATACCATCCACCCTGCCCTGTCAATCTTTTTTACCACCCCTTTTTGCAATAACTCTTTTATATCCAAAAAGTTATATCCTTTTTGCGGTGATTGACTTGAGCGTATAAGTATTGGATTGATGTGGTGATTTAGCTAAGTGCCGATCCGTTATGCAGTTTTAGTAACAATCTCATAGGACTGAGGTTTGAGACGTTCCAGGCCCGGCAATTGGTGCTTACCCAGCCGCACCTCCAGAATAACCTGAGAATCGAGATATTCTTCGGAAAGCACCTCACCGTGGCAGCGCAGGAAATGAGCAGCCCGGCCGTCGCCTTGATTGCAGCATACCCGCAGATAAAGACTCTCACCAATCACTCGCTTGGTTACTTCCTCAACCAGCTTCTCGAGCCCTATCCCTGTTCGAGCCGAAACGGCGATAGCTTGTGGATTCAGTGTCAGAAGTGTATCCCGCAAGGTATCAAGTCCGGGTTGATCGGTTTTATTGAGTAGTAGCAGAACATCCTTTTTATCGCATCCTATCTCGGCCAGTACCGTGTTTACCGCCTCGATCTGCACATCGGCCAGCGGGTCGGAAACATCCACCACATGTAATAATAGATCCGCATGAATGGCTTCTTCCAGAGTCGCCCTGAAGGACGCGACCAGGTTATGCGGCAGATCCCTGACAAAACCGACCGTATCGCTCAATAATACAAACATGTCTCGGCTCAATTTCCAGCGTGTGGTCTTGGTATCGAGCGTAGCGAAGAGTTTGTCCGCCACATACGCTTCCGAGCCGGTCAGCGTATTCAGCAGTGTGCTTTTGCCCGCATTGGTATAGCCCACCAACGACACAGTAAAATGATCCTTGCGCGAGCTAACCTGGCGGTTTTTGCGTTTATCGATTTGCTGAATCTGTCGACGCAGGGCCGCTATTCGTTTTTGGACCAGTCTTCGGTCGATTTCTAGCTGGCTTTCCCCCGGCCCTCTGGTCCCGATACCTCCCACCGCTGCCGCTGCTCCGCCTGCTGCTCCGCCGACCACCGTATCCAAATGGCTCCACATGCGGGTCAACCTGGGATACGTATATTCCAGTTGCGCCAGTTCCACCTGCAACCGTGCCTCAGCCGTACGGGCCCGGCTGGCAAAGATATCCAGAATCAGCTCACTGCGATCCAACACCTTGCAGGTGACTATCTTTTCCAATTCGCGAATCTGGGCCGGGGACAGGTCGTTATCGAAAATAATCACATTGGCCCCGTAATGTTTGGCCCACTGGGCAATCTCCTCAGCCTTGCCCCTGCCCACATATAATGAAGGGTTTATGCGCCTGCGATTCTGACAAACGTACCCCACAACATTGGCCCCTGCTGCCTCGGCCAAGGATTGCAATTCAGAGATAGATTGGCGCGAATCTATAGCGCTGCCTGGTAATTTCACGCTGACCAACAGTGCTGTTTCGCAGGCAACTTTGAGGTTATTTCTTTTATTCTCCAATAGTTATATCAATACTGCTCAAGCAGACTTTCAAATAAATCCGAACATTAACTATAGATATATTATATAATTTCCGGGAAAATTATGTCAAGATTTTATCGTCCCAGGGCCCCAGGTAGTCCGATAATTCTAATTAATTGCCTGACCCTTTGAAAAAACCCTGGTGGATTTACGACTAAATCACCCTAAATACTTTACAATAATACACTTACGGAAATATACGTTTTTGTCCAATAATTTTACTTTTCTGAGACATTTTACCCCCCCTCGGTCACTAGTTCTTTAGAGGACTGAGTTGTAGATTTGAGTCCCGGATGAAAGATGAAAAGCTTACTGTTGCAGATGCAACTCTGGTCCTTGAGACGCTCCAAGGCAGGAAAGATGCCTTTGGCGAACTTTACGACAGATATGCACGGCTGATCCGGGCCATCTGCAACGACACCACCAGGAATTTGGGCCAGGCTCAGGATTTGGCCCAGGAGGTGTTTTTAAGAGCTTACAAAAAACTGAATACCCTGAAGGATCCGGATCGCTTCGGTGCCTGGCTGGTAAGCATAGCCCGCAATATTTGCCGCGAATACCGCCGGACAAAATTAAGGGACAGGCATGTGTTAGTAGGAGTGGCCCCACCGGACGAAAATTTGACGACCCAGGACGACCCTCCCGAGCGAATGCTGGATTTGAAAGAGGCGCTAAATAAATTAAGCGAAAAGGAACGCCTGGCCTTACACGTATATTACCTTCAGGAGCAGGACGCCGAAAGGGCCCAAAAAATATTAAATATTTCCCGCAGCAGCCTTTTTCGACTCCTGGCCAAAGCCAGAAAGAAATTAGAAAAATATATTGAAAGAGATAATAAGGAATAATTAGTGAAACCATCTTTATCAAATTCCATCTTTTCCAACAGCTATGAGGAATTCAGCCGAGACCATGATCGGCTGCGCAGTCAACTCATCGATGCGCTTCCCGTAGCTGATTGGCAGTCAGAAGAAGTGAAAACGGCTTCACGCGGGCGGATATCCTCTCCGATGTTTGCCGGCGTGAAGCTTCGTTTCGCTTTGCGACCCGCTTTGGCCGCCGCCGCGGTAATCTTGATTATCTTCGGAGCGGCCCTTTTTATGGATACTGGTAAGGTTAATCCCCAGGCTGCCTGGGCTTCGGCCCTGGAAAACGCCACCCTCGTGCAAAGCCTGCGCTGCCGGATGAACACCCCTGGCGCTCGTGGTAACGACGCTGATGTGGAAATCTGGTGGCGCCGTCCTGATAACTTCAGAATGCAGTTCAGTAACGGATTGCTCTGGACCAGTAATGGCCAAACACGCTGCATGTATGAGAAAAAAACCAATACACTGAATATCAAGAAGTCAAACGGGCCCGGCATGGAAATGTTTCTCCTGGGTCAATTTGGAAAACTATTTTCCAGTGAATATGCCCTGGCCAGCGATTGGATTAGCAACAGTGATATTACCAATTCCCAAAGAATCATGTACAAAGGCGAAAAATGCCTGAAAATCACTGCCACTATGAACAATGACCGATATGAATATTTCATAGAGGAGAAAGAGGATAAACCCCTGATTTTTGAAATGAACCAATACAATCCTTCCCGCGGGCTGGTATGTCACCTGGAAGTTTTGGAAGTGGATAAAAACATGGCCGATGGTTTATTCCAGATCGATCCCAAGGGAAAAAAACTGCGGTAGATCGATCCTCCTAAAAACAGAATATTTTAATTTGCGCCTCAAACCCACAGTAGAGGTCCTCAAAGGTCCCGAACAGAGCCTTTGAGGGCCCCTGTGGGGCTTTTTTTGGGTTGGGTTTTACAAGAATTATATCATTTGTGAATCAGTAGAAGGGTTAGCGTTAGCACTTGGAATATGAGCGCCAGTAGCAGACAGCTCTGGGCCGAATCGGCCCTGCCCTGCGGCCCCATACCCAGCCAAAACGCCAACACCAAACAAAGCACCACCAGCATTTGGACCACCCCGGCTAATAACTTGAAAGTGGAGAACTCTGCCGGCATGGATTTGTCCCGGTTGAGGGCCTTTAATTCCCGCAGGATTTGAGCGAGTAAAGTTTCGGTATCCGTTTTTACTTTCCGCTTTTTTCCTTCTTTGACCTCTTGTTGGGTGGATTCAGGAACATCACCTTGCACAGCTTCAATACTTTGGGTACTCACTTGCGTCATAACCTCTACCGGGGTATCAATCTGTTGCTCTATAGTGAAATCAACATCCTTTTCGGCAATTTCTATTCTCACAGGCGACTCCTCGGAAAAAGAGTTTTTTTCTGACTTAACCTCCGTTGGTATTTCTGTTACCGATGGTGAATTTTCCCTTTCTCCGGCTTCCTCGATATTTACCGTCTCAACGGCTGCTTCTTTTTCGGGTAATTTTTCTTTAGGTGGCCCGACCCTTTCTGAGTAGCGAATAATTAGGTTGGCGGCCTCTTGCAGATTGACCGCGAAAAAATCAGGATGGGATCGACCCTTGCGCACCAGCCCCCCTCCGCGGGGTTCGAGCATAATCGTTCGGCAGCCCGCCTCCGCCCCGGCTTCCATGTCGTTGTCTCCTCCACCCACCAGCCAGCTTTGTGACAAATCTATATCCAGCTCCTTCGCCGCCAGATACAGCATCCCCGGTTTGGGTTTGCGCAGGTCACTGTCCTGTCTGTATTTTTCCACACTTGCCTCAAGGTGGTATGGACAATAATAAATTTTGTCCAGATACGCTCCCTGCCGACCGAGGATTTCCTTCAAATGATCGTGTATCTGGACCAGGGCCTTCTCTGTAATCATCCCGTTGGCGACATCGGACTGGTTTGTTACCATAACCAGAGCAAACTCATGTTGCTTGAGCAGTTTAAGGGCGGAGACAGTATGACTTAGCAAATGAACCTGTTCAGCTTTGCTCAGGAAATCATAATGCTCGATCAGGGTGCCGTCGCGGTCAAAAAATACAGCTCGCTTAGTCATAACTTTGTCGATTTCCGTTTCCCGCTCACCTGCAATCAGTAAACGGCCTTCGCATTTCCCTCAGACATACCTTGTCTCAGGCAACCCATCAATGTCATGCGCTTATGCCTTGCCAGAATTATTTGCGTGTCTTTCAATTACCCTATTGATGATACCGGTGGTACTGCGCCCCTCGACCAGAGGCATAAGCACTACCTTTCCCCCCCGTGACTCCACCCAATCCTGGCCTACCACTGCTCCGGACCAATCCGAACCTTTCACCAGCACCTCCGGCGTAATCGCTTTGATCAGCTCTATCGGCGTAGGTTCATCAAATATGACCACATAGTCCACCGGCTCCAGAGCCGATAGTAATCCCGCCCTATCTTCCTGTTTCAGGATAGGACGGCTGGGCCCCTTGAGCTCACGGACCGAATTATCGGAGTTTATCGCCACCACCAGAACATCACCCTGTTCCTTGGCAAAACTCAGCAGATTGGTATGGCCGGTATGCAGAATATCGAAACAGCCGTTGGTAAAAACAATCTTATGATTCTGCTGACGGTGCTGCTGCACTTCCTGAAGAAGCTCCTCCAGTTGGTACAGCTTACCGGGCCCCACACGGTTTGGGCGAGTTGGCTCATCCATGATTACCTGCCTCCCTGATTATATTTTTCGATTGCTTATAATTTCTTCGGTTCACTGCCGGCCTTAATGTTAATTGCCTGGTCAATTTCTCGCTGCAACTGCTCCCGGTCCTGCCCGAAGGTCATTTCCACCTGGAGCCAATATAAGTTATCCAGGCCCTTGGTGCCTGGAATTGCCCGTAGTTTAACCCAATCTTTCTGGGTTGTCACCAGCCAATCCGCCCCGCAATCACGCCCCCATTTCGCCAATCTCCCCGGATCATTATTATTATATGTCACATGATCGGGCAAATATTCCCTGCCCGCCACCTCCGCTCCCAACTGCTTTATCGTTGCCAGGAAGGATTCCGGATTCCCGATTCCGCAAAAAACGGCTACCTTACGACCTGATAGTTCTTCCAGCGGCACTTCTTTTTCCGCCGCGTTGTAAAGGCCCTTCGGTTCATGCCTGCCCCGGATAATGCACTTGTCTCTTGCCAAACCTCGATCGCTTCCCTCTCGGAGTAAACGAGCTGCAATCTCATCCCCGTGCTCATCACTAATCTGGTCACAGCGACTCAGCACAAACACCCCCGCCCGTCTCAATTCCTTCAAGGGCTCGCGCAGTAAACCCCATGGCAGCAAATGCTCATAGCCGAACGGACACATCCCGTCAATCATCACTATATCCAGCCCGCGTCCCAGCCGACGGTGTTGAAACCCGTCATCAAGTACAATAACATCAGGCTTATACTTGACCATTGCTTTTCTACCACCCCGCACTCTGTCAGGATCAACTACAACTGGAACTTCCGGTACAGACCTGCGTAGCATCAGAACTTCTTCATTACCGTCTTCGCTCTGTCCTTTATATCCCCTGCTTAAAACCACCACCTTTTTGCCCTGCTCAAGCAGATACCGACAAACCCAGATCACCATCGGAGTCTTCCCCGTACCCCCGGCAGTAATATTGCCCACACAAATAACCGGTAGCTCCAGCGCAATGCTTTTTAATATACCCTTGTCGTAGAGCCTGTTACGCACATAGATCAGCACCCCGTAAACACCGCTGGCAATCCTTAACAGCAGGCGTAAACAAGCCGCTCTACTTCCCCTCGTTTCACCACTTATTATGCCTTTGACCCACATATAAAAGGAATGTTAAGCTACCCCTTCGTCTTTGTCAATGGTCACCCAAACCGCTGCCCCCATGCCCACAAATGGACACCTCATCATTGTGCGTAGTTAATAAACCTTGTCGAAGGTGATCCCCGGTTTGACCTCTTATCTCGGCGCATAAAAAAGCGGCGCTTGGAAAGAAAACGCCGCTAAACAAAGTCTAACTTATTTCGCCGGTAAATTTATTCACCTGTGAGATATTGATTGCCCGCGAACGGCCAGACTATTGTTGTTTGTCTGTATCCTCCAGCAGTTGACGCAAATACGAATTTTCGCGCCGGGTGGCCTCCAGGTCAAACAGCAGATACTTGATGCTCAACCGGAGATAGTCGAGGGATTCCTGCAAGGTAGAGACGCTCTTCTTCAATTCCATATGACGCTGTTTGGTCTGCTCGGCCAGCAATTCCAGACGTTTCCTTTGGGAAGCCGGTAGCGTGCCAATCTCCTTGACCAGTTCACTGAGTTTCTTTTGAAATGTTGCTTCGTCCATAATCACTCCTCGGCATACGTTTGCTAATTAAATGGTTATGACCAACGGTCTCTACCAAGCCTATAGTTGTTTGGCTGTTTAAAATATTGCAAATGTTGTGCCATAGGTATATACCTGGTACTGCCGATTATAACTAAGCCCTAACGAAGCATTTACGACAAAAACCGCACAATCCTGCCCCAAACCGCCACAACGGTTTGTAACGATTGTTGCCGTAAAAAAACATCCCTGTCGCCCCGTTCACGGGGTAGGAAGGCTAATTATAGCGTTTACCTTCCTTTATCAAAGCCGTTGTTTTTCTACATCATACTCCCTGCAAACAACGCCCTTTTTTTCCGTTCCCTGGGAAATCATGTTCCCATAAATCAGATGTTATCAATACTGATTAAACGGTTTATTTCTTCTATACTAATTATATAACATTTATGATTAGGTGGTGTAGTAATCTTGACTTTTTTTAAAGATTTTTTTATCGCATTGACAAACGCACCGGAAAACGACTACATTACCGGACATGAGTGATATACTGCAAAAAATTCTTAACCATAAGAAAAAAGAGCTCGCTCTTTCTAGCCAAACAGTCCCTTTGCCAGAGCTTCAGCAGCGCGTAATAGGTTTACCCAAGTGCCGTAATTTTTATCGGGCTTTGACCAAAAAAAATCAACGCGGCATTAACGTGATTGCCGAGATAAAGCGAGCCTCTCCCTCCGCCGGGTTAATCAGAGAAGACTTCGACCCGGTGGAATTAGCCCATACTTATAACTCCTGCGGCGCCGACGCTCTCAGCATCCTCACCGACGAGCATTTCTTTCAGGGACACTTGGATTATATTACGCAGGTTAAAGAAGTAGTTTCTCTGCCGATTTTAAGAAAAGATTTTATCATCGATCCCTATCAAATCTATGAAGCCCGCGCCGCCGGTGCTGATGCGGTACTACTGATCGCCGAGGCCTTGGATCCCGCCCATTTGATGGACCTGATGATACTGGCCAACTCCCTGACGATGACTGTACTGTTGGAAGTGCACGATCTTGATATGCTGCTCCGTGTGCGTAGCATGATCGGCTTTCCCCTGGAACACTACAGTCTGTTGGGCATCAACAACCGAAACCTCAAAACTATGGAAGTGGACCTGGCCAACTCCTTGCGCATGATCGAATTCGTGGAAGACAATCAACCTTTGATAAGCGAAAGCGGAATACATAACAGATGCGATGTTGAGCAATTGATTAAAGCCGGATTTTCTGGTATCCTGATAGGCGAGGCTCTCATGCGTAGTCCTGATATCGCCTCTCGTTACGCCGAACTGTTTAACCCGCAAGGACAAAATTAAAATGGATGCCCAAATATCTGGCACTGTACTTTCATGTACTAATTGCGGCAAATCTATGAGTTGGGTTGCCCGCTATGTCGGCACCCCCGTAGCCTGTCCCTACTGCGGTAACATATTTGTTATGCCCACGCAACCTGCCCCGGTCACACAATCAGCAAATGCTGCTTCAACCAATTCCGCCCAATTGCCTTTCGCCCGCATTCCCCCCAAATCCTTTTATTTAATCCCCCGCCCCAAACGACCCGCCGGCCTTACCATTATCGCGGTAATGGGTATTTTCGTAAGTTTTGTTATTCTTATGGCAATTGGCTATGATGCCGGTGTTCAGCAGGAGTTGTTCCCGCCCATAGTAGGCCACTCTACCCTGAAACCGACGGATTTGCTTATTTCTGCAGCGCTGATTCTGGGATATTTATTGGTTTGTGCCGGACTGCTCAGAGGCAGTAAGGTAGCTTTTCATGCCTATAGCATTCTCAGTGTCTTGATCGTCATTGGAATCGTTGCCGATTTCACCGCCCACCTGCAGGACGGAATCCTCCAGCAATTTCCCCCCATGTATGCCTTTAACGCCACCGTTGCGATCTATTTCCTCATCACCTTGATATACCTCTGGCAAAAACGCATCAGGAATTGGTTCGATTGATCGCCTCAACCAACCCTGCTGACTTCACCTCCTTGTAAAACAACCCGGCATATCGGTGCTTTTATCAATTTCATTAAATCAACGCGTCAAGGGCTGCCTTTAAATCCTTCTTGGAGGTTACTCCGACCATGGTCTTGGCCATCTCACCCTTGTTATAGATTATCAGAGTAGGGATAGCACTGATCCCCAGCTTGACCGAGGTGTCGCGATTTTCGTCTGTGTTCAGTTTGCCGATTTTAGCCTTCCCTGCATATTCATCGGCCAACTCTTCCACGATTGGCGTCATCATCCGACACGGACCGCACCATTCCGCCCAAAGATCTACTAATACTGGTACAGAGCTGCTGATTACTTCAGTCTCAAAGTTGGCATCGGTTATTTCCAATACGTTTCCCGCCATAATGCTACTCCTTTCGCCCAAATAAAATATGACTAGTCTATTGTGTGATTATGTTGGTATTTAAAACTTAACTGATTCTATAAAAGCAGAGTTCCACTGTCAAACTTGGAAAGGAAAATAATTCAAACAGATTTCTACAGACGCTTTCGTCACCGATATTACTTCACTTCTACGATCAAGGCCAGTTCCACCGCTGCGTTCAGGGGCAATTCCGCCACCCCTACCGCCAGCCTTGCATGCTGGCCGGCCGGACCGAACACCTCGTGAAACAATTTGGAAGCTCCATTAGCCACCTGGGCCTGCTCGGCAAACCCCGGTGCGCTATGAACAAACACCTCCAGCCGTACAATACGTTTGACCCTGTCAAGTGAACCTAGTTGTGATTTTAACACATCCAGCGCGTTAATCGCGCACAGCCTGGCAGCATCCTGTGCATGGTGAAGCTCCACTTCCTGCCCAACCTTACCTGCTATCAATATCTTACCGCTGTGGGAAGGTAGCTGGCCCGAGATAAACAATAAATTTCCTGTTTGTACCGCTGGAATATACGCCCCGATCGCCGGGGCCACCCCGGACAACGCAATTCCCAGCTCCTGCAATTTCTCTTCGAAGCTCATTTTATTCCCCTGTATCTTCGTTTTCTGTAGGCGCTTCGCTATCCGCTGCTTCTTCCTGCGCTTCCACCGCCGCTTTATCCTTGTGGATATGACTGGGCAGTTCATTGATATCCGCAGAAACCGCATGGGCCACCGCAATCTCCGGCGACTGCTCCGTCAGGGAGAAGATATAAATCGGACTGAATGTTTTTTCCTGCTCGATCCGTACTAGTTTTTGACGTACCAACTCCAACAGTGCCAGAAACATCCCCACCATCTCACCGCGATGCCGGCAATTCTGGAACACCGCTGTAAACGTCAGGGGTTTTTCTTGCTGTGAGCGATACAGGATTTCTGTCTCGTAAACATCTATGGGCGTTTCATCGTGGATGACGTCATGCGTACGCTTATTCGCCAACGT